>FWPV01000121.1_pt1 | contig 274491 bp, 234 predicted proteins | sample 2228371 | NCBI WGS metagenome assembly FWPV01 (sample SAMEA103939776, study PRJEB20133) | metagenome
TTCGAGGACCTGGGAAGCGAGCGAACCAGGAAGAACGTGGCGAAGGCCTTCGCGGACTGGTGTTTCGAACGGCGGGCGCAACTGCCGCCGGAGTGGACGGCGGTGGACACGGCGGCGACGGAGGCCAAGGCGAGAGAGTCCCTCCGGCGGCGATTCGAGGCCTGTTACCCTTTTCATCCGGCGACGCTCTCGGTGTTTCAACGCAAGTGGCAGGCTCTCCCCCAGTACCAGCAGACCCGCGGCACTCTGGCGATGCTCGCCCAGTGGATCGCATGGGCCTATCGAGATGGATTCATCACGGCCCGCCGCGAGCCGCTCATCACCTTGGGTTCCGCACCGCTTGACGACCTGGCCTTCCGCAGCACGATTCTCGGCCAGCTCGGGGAGTCCAGGCTCGTCGCGGCCATTGACGCGGACATCGCCGGCGAGCAGGCCCACGCGAAGGCGCTGGACGCTGACACGAAGGGTCCGCTCCGCGACATCCACCGCCGCGTTGGAACCGCGATCTTCTTCGAGTCCTCGGGCGGTCAGACGGACAAGGTCGCGCACCTGCCGGAACTGCGCTTTGCCCTAGGCGAGCCGGAGGTGGACACGACATCGGTGGACAACGCCGCGTTCGCCCTGGAGGACAAGTCCTATTTCATCCGCAAGGTAGGCTCTGACGGCTTCAAGATTGGCCACCAGCCCACGCTGAAGAAGGTGGTGAGCGACCGGCGGGCGTCGCTGGACGAAGAGACCGAGATCAAACCAGCCATCCGCAAACTGGTCGAGGCCGAGTTCCGCCGAGGCGCGAGCATTCCGGTCGTGCCGTTTCCCCAGGACAGCACGGAGGTGCAGGACTCGCCGAGACTTACGCTCGTGATTGTCGAGCCGGAGGCCGAGTGGACGGGAGGCGGTTCGCTAAAGAGCCAGATCGCGGAATGGACCAAGCAGCGTGGCAAGTCCCCGCGCCTCTACCCGGCATCGCTCGTGTGGTGCATCAAGAAGCCGGGCCGTGACCTGCGCGAGAAGGTGGAACTTTGGCTTGCCTGGAAGCGGGTCGCCCAGGAAGTGGCCGATGGCACGCTGGGAGGCGATTTCGACCGAACGGATCGCGCCGATCTCCAGTCGAAGGTCGCGGCTGCCGAGGATGCTGCCAAGGACGAGGTCTGGGGTGGCTATCGGTTCGCGGTCATCGCCGATAACCAGGAGGCCGACGGGCTCAAGACCATTGACCTCGGTGCCGGACACTCCTCGAGCGGCGAGACCTTGTGCGGCAGGGTCATTGCCGCGCTCAAATCGGAGGCGCTGCTCAACGAGTCCGTCGGCGCGGGCTACATCGAACGGAACTGGCCGCCTGCGCTGAAGGTGTCCGGCGCCTGGCCGCTCGCGAGCCTGAGGCAGAGTTTCTTGAACGGCTCGCTGACGCGGCTGCTCGATCCCGACACGACGCTGCGGGGCAAGATCGTCGAGTTCGTCGGGAGAGGCGATTTCGGACTCGCCTACGGGCAGAAATCAAGCGGGGGGTACGAGCGGGTCCTGTTCGAGGAACCCATTGACCCGGCGGATGTCATCTTTGGGGCGGGCGTGTCCCTGCTCCTGAAGAGCAAGGCGAAGACCTTGAAGGCCGCGCAGGAGCCTGTCCCAGGTGGTGGCCCGGAACCCGGCCCTGTACCGGAGCTGCAACCGGTCCTTGCGCACGTGCCTGAACCGAGGCGCGAGCCGGAACCGGTGCCCGTGGCTGCCACGAGAACGTTGAGGATTTGCGGCGACGTGCCGCCCGAAGTCTGGAACAGGCTTGGGACGAGGCTCTTGCCCAAGCTGAAGTCCGGAGGCTCAGACGTGAGGCTGCGGATCGAGGTCTCCGCCACCGTGAGTGGCGAGACGGCCCAGGGGACAGAGGCAGAGGTGCGTCAGGTGCTGGAAGATCTCGGGCTGGCGGGGCAGATAAGCGTCGAGGGCTGACAGCCGAGACGTCACGAGGATCGGGGAGCTCTTTAGCCTCGCGGCGGCAGATCTGCGGGGTCTTCAGCAGCCATTGAGGCGGTTGAGGGCCTCGTCTGCCTTGGCGAAAGACTCGGCGAACGCCTTGGGGGAGGGGGCACGCATGAGCTCCTCCCGCACCTGATCCACGCGGAACAACCGCGCGAGCCTCCCGAGGATCTGCAGGTGGAGCTTCCGGTCATCGGTACCCATGAGCACGAAGAGGCGCACAGGCTCCCCGTCGGGGGCCTCGAGCTCGAGGCCGCGCTCGAGGCGGACCGCCGCGAGGGCGACCCCCTTGAATACGCCAGGGAGGGGCTGTGTGGGATGGGGGATGGCGATGCCATGCCCGATGGCGGTGCTACAGAGCCCTTCGCGCTCGAGGAGGGCCGCGACCGCCGCCTGCCGATCAAGGACCGAGCCGCACCGCACCGCGAGGTCCACGAGGTGCTCGAGGACTTCCTGCTTGTTGGAGATGGAGGCGCCCGTCTCCACCGCCTCCGGGGTCAAGAGACTGCTCACGAGCATGACCGGCCCTCCCACTCTGGGTCATCCACGCATGATGCACGAGGCACGGCCGGAAGTCAACACTGGAACGCTCGCTTGCTTAGGATCTGGGCCGCCGGTATCTTGGGTGTGGAACCGCGTCGGCATTGTCGGAGGGCATTCACACCCAGCGAGGATCCTATGACGGCAAAGTCGAGCCTTTCGCGCCTCCTCGTCGTGGGACTTTTGGTGCTCCTCGCCTCCGCGCGTCTCGAGGCGGCAGAGCGATGGTACAACTACTACGAGAATGGGCTGCGCCTGATGAAGGAGCAGAAGTACGCACAGGCCATTGTTGCGTTCGAACAAGCGCTGTCAGGCCTCTATGAAGATCAGCCGAAGAAGGTGCAGACCTACGGGATGCACTTCATCGAGTACCACCCCCACCGCGAGATCGGGATCGCCGCCTACTACCTCGGCGACATGGAACGGGCGAGGGAGGAGCTCGAGCTCGCGCTTGCCTACAACCCCTCTGACGCGAGGGCGGCGGAGTTCTACGCCAAGGTGACCGGAGGGGTCGCCCCTCCCGTGCCGGGTGGTCCTGCGCCCGAGCTCGCCCCGCCTCCCACGCCCGCGCGACCGGGCTTGTCAAAGGACGAGATCCTCGAGGTGCAGCGTGCCTTGGCCTACCGGGGGTACTACGAGGGCGCGATCGACGGCGTCATCGGACCCAGGACCGAGGGGGCGGTGAAGGTCTTCCAGGAGGAAGCAGGGCTGTCTCCCACGGGCTCCGTCGACGAACAGACCCTCGCCGCGATCCGTCGCGTGAAGGTGCCGAAGGACTTCCGCTCCGCCCGCCCGACGCCCACGCCCGGGACGGAGGAGACGGCCTCCCCCGCTCACCAGGAACCAGCTCGGCCGTCTGGGAAGGTGCAACGCGTGGTGCCGTACCTGTCCGTCGGCGTGCTCCCCCTGAGCGCGGGGAGGGGAGTGGAGGACGTGGGAACGCTGGTGGCCGAACGGATGGTGACCTCCCTCGTGGGGTACCAAAGGTTCCAGGTCAACGAGCGGATCCAGATGGACAAGATCATGAAGGAGCTGAAGTTCGGGCTCACTGACCTCGTGGATCCCGCGACGGCAGCGAAGCTTGGCAAGCAGGCGGGGGTGGACTGCCTCGTCATGGGGAGCGTGAACCGAACCGGCACGAGCATCGACATGGATCTGCGTCTCGTCGATACGGAGACGGGCGAAGTGCTCGCGGCACGGTCGGGCCAGTGCCCCGAGTCTGATCCTGCCCAGCTCCGTCGCACCGTGGCAGACATCGCCGCCTATTTCGCGAACATCCTCCCGCTCGTGGAGGGGACGGTCGTCAAAGTGGATCCGGATGGGACGATCTACGTGAGCCTCGGGAGTAGGCAGGGGATGAGGAAGGGGATGAAGCTCCACGTGTTCACCGAGGGAGATCCCATCGTTCACCCCGCAACCGGGAAGACGCTCGGCAGGGTGAGGCGAAGCAAGACCCAGATTGTGCTCACCCAAGTGATGGAGATGTACTCGATGGGTCGCCAGGTGGAAGGCGAGGGAACTCCGGTAAACGTCAATGACCCGGTCGTGACGAAGTAGCGTATGCGTCGACGTTTTTTCCTGAAAGCCTTTCCTCTGTCGACGCTTCTCGTGGCGCGTGCGGTGGGGGCAGAGGAGGAGGCCCTCGCCGTGGTAGGGGATGTCGACACGGTGGTGTTGGAGGATCAGCTCCGCGTCGTGGTGGTCACCGGAGGGGCAGAACGGTTCGAGGTGGTCCAGGGTCCTCCTCCGCGCGTGATCCTGCGCCACGCGATCTACCTCCCGGTCGAAGACGTGAGGCACCTCTCCAGGGGCCCCGCGAGGAGCTACCGTATCTTCACGCCCCTGGAGGGTGGATTCCAGACCGTCGTGGAGTTCGATGCGTCGCCAGGAGCCACGATCGAGGCACGGCTCGTGGGCAGGCCGCAGCGGCTCGTGATCGACGTGGGAGGGCCCACGGCGATCCCCCGCGTTCCCCCGACCTCGGAGGAGCTCCGCCGACTCGAGGCGGACGCTCGGGCCGAGATGGAGCGGTTCCAAGCCCGGGCCGCAGACGAGAGGCTCGGCCTGAGGATCCACACCATCGTCATCGACCCCGGGCACGGCGGGCATGACCCTGGGGCGGTAGGCGCGAAGGGGACGAAGGAGAAGGACATCACCCTCGCCATTTCTCAACGGCTCGCGAGGCGCCTCGAGGCCGCGGGATTCGGCCGCGTGGTGCTCACCCGCACGGACGACTACTACCTCAACCTCTCGGACCGGACCGCGGTGGCGAACCAGTACGGGGCGGACCTCTTCGTCTCGATCCACTGCAACGCGAGCGAGAACCGCAAGGCCCAGGGATCCGAGACCTTTTTCTGCTCCGAGCAGGCCTCGAGCCAGGAGGCCGCGAGGGTTGCCGCGTTCGAGAACAGCTTCGCCGAACCCGAGGAGCTCGCCCGTCAGGAGAGCCTCGTGGACATCGAGTGGGTTCTGTTCCGTCTACATCGAAGGCTCATCTGGAAGGACGCGCAACGGATCGCGACCGACCTGCAGGACGGCCTTCGCGCCGTGACGCAGATCAAGAGCCGCGGGACGGAGAGCGCGGGCTTCTTCGTGCTCAAGAAGGCACGGATGCCCTCGGTCCTCGTGGAGACGGCCTTCATCAGCAACCCCGACGAGGAGCAGCTCTTGGCGAAGGAGGCGATCCAAGAACAGATCGCCTCAACCCTTGCCGCCAGACTCACCGCTTACGCCGCATGAGCCAGGTCATCTCGCTCGTCCTCGTGGCGCTCCTCATGGGGGGCGGGTCAGACGAGGCGGTGCGTCTCATGCTCGAGGCTGACCTCGATCACCTCGAGGGACGGCTCCCCGCCGCGCGCGACAAGCTCACCCGGGCCCTCACCCTCGACCCTCGCAACACGGATGCCCGAAACCTCCTCGGGGTGATCCTGTTGAAGCTCGGTGACCTGAGGGCAGCCTCGACCCAGTTCGCGTACGTGCAGGCGCTCGATCCAGGGAACGAGACGGCGTGCGTCTGGCAGGGGGTGATCCACCTTCACGAGGAGCGTCTCGATCAGGCCAAGGACCAGTTCGAGGCGATCCTTCGGGCGGATCCGTCCAACCCCACGGCGCACTACTTCCTCGGCGCGCTCTACCTGCTTCGTGGCCACGTGGAAGAGGCGCTCTCGCACCTCGTGCGCTCCCGCGACCTCGACGCGAGGGAACCCGAGACCCACGTGAGGCTCGGGCACGTATTCTTCAGGCTCGGATTGCTCGCGAACGCGGAGCTCTCCTTCAGGAGGGCCCTGGAGCTGGACTCTCGGAACCAGGAAGCCCGCAACAGCCTCGGGTGGGTGCTCTACGCCAAGGGGGATGCCCAAGCGGCCATCGAGCAGTGGCGGAGGGTGCTCGAGGTGAACCCCCGCAGTCAGGAGGCGACGTTCAACCTCGCGAAGGTCTACGGGGACTTGGCACTGGAGGCAAAGCACAAAGGCAACATGGGCGAGGCCTGCGCCCTCTGGCGCAGGATCCTCGCGGTGGATCCGGCGAACCGCGGTGCGAGGCAGTATGTGGCCACGTGCTGCAAGTGACAGGAGGGGCCTCATGCGTGCGACCGTACTCTGTCTGACCCTCGTGTGGTGGGCCGTCGGTGCGATGGCCCAAGAGAGGCCCTCCGCCCCCGTGGAGACGTCGGAGGGCGAAGACTATGCGACCAAGGTCGACTGGGAGAACGGCTTCGTCGAGGTGATGGGGGAGGCGACCTGCGATCCGGCGCTCGCCGTGAACCAAGGTCACTGCTACACCATGGCCCTGAAGGGGGCACGGGCCCTCGCCTTCGAGAAGCTCGCCGAAACGGTGCACGGGCTGCACATCACCTCCTCGAACACCTTCCAGGACGAGGTGATCAGCAACACCTCGCTGCGGACCGCGGTCAACGGCCTCATCAAGGACGCCCGGATCATCAGCGAGGAGCAAATCCTCATGCCCGACGGCTCACCCCTCGTGCGCGTCAAGCTCGGGATCATGATCGCCGGGCCGAGGGGGCTGGGTGCGGCAGTGGCACGACACGTCGCTGCGGATCCCCTCTCCCCTCACGTGGCGAAGATGCGCGCAGACCTCGAGCGTGCCCTCGCGGAGCTCGAGGCGACGAGGCAGCGGGCCCAGAGGCTGGAGGTCTTGGTCCAACAGGCCCAAGAGGCGGCCCAGGAGGCACGAGAGGCGGCGGCTTCACGCGATGACTGGCAAGTGACCCGTGCGCTGGAGCAGGCGAGCGCCGCGCTGCAGGTGGCGCAAGAGGCGCGACGGGCGGCCGAGGAAGTCGCGCGACGAGCGGCCGAGGCACAGGAGAAGACCAACGCAGCCACGTCCGAGGACGCACGCAAGGCCCAGGAGGCGGCCCAGGAGGCACGGGAGATCGCCGCACGGCTCGAGCGTGTCGCCTCGGAGGCACAGGCAGCCGCAGATGAGGCACGGCAGGCGAGCGCCTCCGCAGGGGCTCAGGCGAGGCTCGTGGCGGACGTGCTCGAGAGGGCCAGGGAGACGGCCGCTCAGGTCGAAGCGGCCAGGGGCGAGGCGGACCGGCTTCGGAGGGATGCCGAGGTCGCCCTCACCAAGCTCGTGCAGGCGCACGGCGCGCTTGCCGCGGAGAACGCGACGGCGGCCCAGGCCCTCGAAGAGGCCCGAACCGCGAGCGAGGAGGCGCGACGGGCGAGGGAACAGGCGGTCGCGTTGGAACGGCAACTTCGGGAGGCGAGGCTGGCCGTGGATAGCCTCACCGCGCGGGCAGTCCGCGCCGAGGGAGCACATCGTGGGCTCCCCGACGAGACGCCCGAGGCGGCGCGACGGGACGAGCAGATCCAAGCCCTGATCGAACAGACGCGACGGCTCTCCGAGGAACTCGCCGCCGCGCGGCTCCGTCAGGTGGAGCTTGAGCAGGCCACCACGAAGGCGATGGAGCACGCGACGAAGACCCTAGAAACTGCCCCGTGGTCTCCCGAGATGGGAGCCCTCCTCGCCGACCTCAAGGCGAGCGTCGCGCAGACCCATCAACTCCAGGCGGCGGTTGCGTCGCTCGAACGACGTGCCGCCTTGGCCGAGGCCGAGACGGCACGCATGCGCGAGGTGCTCGAGGCAGGAGGCTCGAACCGGGAGGAGGTGGCGCGCGCGCTCGCGGAGGCGACGGCGGCCTCGCGTGCGGTACGGGCCCTGCTTGACTCGCTCAGGGCCGCTGCGCCCGCGCCCCCCGCCCCTCGTTTCGCCACGATGGAGCGCGTCGTGGAGCTGAGCAGGGAGCCCTACACGGGGCTCATCGTGGATGCGGCCTACCTTGGAGCCGCCCCGGTGGTGAAGCCGAGGGTCTTCTCTCCCGACGGGGAGGAGGTGTACGGGGAAACCAAAGTCTCGAGGGCCGCCTCGCTCCGCTTGGGCACGTTGGCCACGTACGCCGAGACCCCTGAGACCGCGAGGACGAAGGCATCGGCTCGGGTAGGGAGGAATCCCCTCGTGGTCAGGGCGATCGAGACGATAGGGGAGAAGAAGGCCGATCTCGTCGTGAGCCGGGAGGACGCCGTGCTCATCGAGCGCGCCGACAGGGTCGGCGGATTCCTGAAGGAGGGTAAGGTGGTCATCACCCTCATGCCGAGGGCATGACGACCGATGGGCACAGAGGGGGGCAGCCGGCCAGGCAGGAGGGTCCGCCTGTGTCAGCGGCCCTTTGGGAGAAAGGAGGGTCGTATGCTCAGACACACGATCGCGCTCTCGCTCATCGTCACCGCCACGGTGTCTGCCCAGACCCGGTGGTGGGAGGAGGAGCAGGGCGCCCGGGCGGCCATCGAGGAGCGGACCGTCACGGCTGAGTACAAGAGCCGCATCGACTGGGAAGCCGGGTTCCTCGAGGTGACCGCAGGAGGAACCTGCAACGTCGAGAAGGCAAAGACTAAGGCCCAGTGTTACGGCATGGCGGTCAAGACCGCGCGGCACCTGGCCCTCGAGAAGCTGAACGAGATCGTCCACGGGGTACGGATCGACGCGAACAACCTGTTCGTGAACGAGGTGGAGCAGGACGTGCAGCTCCGCACCACGACCCAGGGCATCATCAAGGGGGCGCGCGAGATCGGGCTCCAGCAGACAGAGTTCGCCGACGGCTCGATCTGGGTCGAGGTCACCATGGGCTTAGTGCTCACCGGCGAGAAGGGCCTTTCTTCCGCGGTGGTTCCCTGGATCCAACGACGGACCCAGGCGGCACCTCCAACTCCCTTCTCCATCGGTTCCCAGGTGTCTCCAGAGGCGCCGCGCGCGACCGGCCTCATCGTGGATGCGACCGGCCTTGGCGTCAGGCCCGCGTTGGCCCCGCGCGTCCTCGTCGAGGGACGTACCGAAGAGCTGTACGGGCGAGTGAACATCGACCGGGCCTCTGCGGTGCGCTACGGCGTCGTCGGGTACACCGATACCGTCGAGAAGGCACGCGCCCTCAAGGAACGCGTGGGTGAGAACCCCCTGGTGGTGCGCGCGGTGGCGAGTGGTGGCGTGCATGGCGCCGATGTGATCCTTTCCGCCGACGATGCGGCACGGGTGGTCGCGGCCGACATGAAGGCCGGTTTCCTCAAGGAGTGCAGGGTTGTCTTCGTGGTTGGCTAAGGCCGCGCTCATCTGCCTCCTCGCGGCTCCGCACCTCGCGAGGACAGAGGTCGTCGAGGCAGAGGGACTTGGGACGATCCTCTCGGGTGACATCGCCCAGGCGAGGGACGAGGCGATCATCGACGCGAGGGTTCGCGCCCTCGAGCAAGCCGTCGGCGTCATGGTCGACGCCGAGACCCTCGTGCAGAACGAGTTGCTCCTCTCAGCTACGGTTCGCAACACGTCCTCGGGCATGATCACCTCCTACAAGATCCTCGAGGAGGGGCCCGATCCGTCGGGCTCGCTCTACCGCGTGAAGATCGCCGCCAACGTGGACAAGGCATCGATCGAGACCGGGATCAAGAACAACCTCACCGCGAACATGACCGTGGTGGTGCAGATCGATGAGGAGATGGCAGGTCAATCGGTGCCCGATCCCGTGGTCGAGAGCGAGGTCGTCGAGGCGCTCGTCAACGCCGGCTACGATGTGCGCGACCGGGAGGCCATCACCGAGCTCCGTCGGCGGGACGCAGAACTCGCCCGCATCGGGGGAGACATCCAGGAGGCGCAGATCATCGGGTTGCGCTTCCTGTCCAACCTCGTGATCAAGGGCACGGCACGTACCACCGTGCACGAGAACAAGACCGACTACGCCCCCGGAATGTCCATCCCCTCGGCGCACGCCCGGGTCACCTGCCGCATGGTGGAGGTCGAGACCGGGAGGGTCATCGGCCAGGAGCAGCTCCAGCGCGTGACGGAGTTCGGCCAGGATCCGGTCGACGCGAGCGAGAAGGCCATCCTCAAGGCCGCCCCGCAGATGGTGCGGAAGGTCTTGGATTGGATGAACTCCGAGTACCTCGTGAAGAAGATGCAGACCGTCACGATCGAGGCCACCGGCCTCCCAGACATGGCCTCGTTCCGCAGGCTCGTGAACCTCGTGCAGAAGGAGCGGTGGGTGCAGGAAGTGGAACCCGGCACGTTCAAGGACGGCAGTGGCACGATCACCTTGCGCTACCCCGAGAAACTCGTCTATCTCGCCACCGGGATCGATCGCAGCCCGGAGTTCCGACTCACGACGATGGACAATAGGAAGATCGTCGTGAGCGTTGAGCGGCGCTGAAGGAGGACGCCATGAGACGTGTGAGCCTGCTCGTACTTGGTGCGTTGATCCTCAGCTGCGGCGGGGGAAAACAGCTCAAGTCTGTCAGCGATTTGGATACCCCAGAGGGTGCATACCGTCAAGGTATGGACTACCTTGATCAGGGAAAGCTCGACATTGCCTGGGATATGTTGACCCGTTCGCGTGAGCTCGCAAAGTCAGCCAAGCGTCCCTTCGCTCCGGCGTACGAGGGGTTGGGGCTCGTGTCCCTCGAGCGTGGCGAGCTCGGGGAGGCGGAGGAGCTGATGCGGCAGTCCCTCGACCAGGACGGGCGCTACGCGCTCGCACGGGTCGGACTGGGGAGGGTGAAGATGGCCCAGGGCAAGCTCGAGGACGCGATCCAGGAGTTCGACAAGGCCTTGAGGACGACCGGGAAGGACGGTGGGCCTCAGCCGGAGGCGTACAAGCTCGCCTGGTACTATAGGGCCCAGGCGCAGGAGAGGCAGAACCTGCCTGATGAGGCGGAGGCGAGCTACGCGAAGGCCTTGGAGATCGATCCGAAGTTCCTGAAGGCGTCGGAGGCGTGGGAGCGTCTGCAGGAGATCAGGCGTGCCACCGCGGGCCAGTCGGATGTCATGCGCAGGGTGGCGGCCTCGCCGGCCATCACCAAGGCGGAGCTCGCGGGGGTGCTCGTGGAGCTCTTGCCGCTGGACCGCATCTACCGTCACCGGATGGCACGAGTCCAGACCCCGCCGGACCTCGTGGGCTCATGGGCGCGAGGGTACGCGGAGAAGGTGCTCGCGTGTGGCATCTTGGACCTCGCCCCCGATGGCTCGTTCCTGCCGGATGAGAAGCTCCCACGCGCGGAGCTCGCCATGGTCATGCAGCGCATCCTCGTGGAGGCGTTCCGTGACCCCTCGATCGAGACGAAGTACATCGGCGAGACGAAGACCGATTTCACCGACCTGTCTCCCCAGTCCCCGTTCTACAACGCCGTGCGACTCATGACCTCGCGTGGCATCATGGAGGGGAAGATGGACGGGACATTCGGCATCATGGATGACGTTCCCGGTTCGGAAGCCTTGGAGATCCTTCGGAAGTTCAAGGCCGAGCTGGAGTAGCACTGGAGACGAGAAAGGCTGGGGCGCGTGCGGATCCTCATGATTGCGCCCCAGCCTTACTTCCAGTTTAGGGGTACCCCGTTCAGCATACGGGAGCGGTTGCGGGCGTTCACCCAGCTCGGGCACACGGTGGACCTCGTCACCTACCACATCGGGCAGCGGGTGGACATCCCCGGGGTTCGGGTGCATCGGAGCCCACCCCTTCCCTTCGTGCGCAACGTCCCCATCGGCCCCTCCTGGGTCAAGTTCCCGCTCGACTTCCTCCTCGGGCTCAAGGTGGCGGCACTCTTGCCTCGCCTTGGGCCGATCGACCTCGTGGACTCCCACGAGGAGGGGGGCGTCATCGGCTGTCACGTGGCCCGAGCCCTGCGGGTCCCTCACGTGTACGACATGCACTCGAGCCTCCCCCAGCAGCTCTTGAACTACCGGTTCACCCGCCCGAGGATCCTCTTGGCCCTGGCTCGGAAGGCGGAGGAGTGGATCGTCCGCCACAGCGCCGCGGTGATCGTCGTGTGCCCCTGGCTCCAGAAGGTCGTCCACGACATCGACGGGACGAAGCCGGTCTTCCTCATCGAGAACCCCCCGGTGTGCGACCCCCCAGGGCCAGGGGTGGCCGTGCGCGCGAGAGAGCTTGCCGCGGCGCTGGGGTTGGAGTGCAGGGACGTCGTGCTTTACACGGGCACGCTCGAGGTGAACCAGGGGATCGACCTGCTCCTCGAGGCGGCACGGACCGTGCTCGCCCGTCACCCACCCGCCACCTTCCTCGTCGTGGGAGGCGATCCGGGGCAGGTCGAGGCGTACCGTCGCAAGGTCACGAGGCTTGGGGTGGATCACGGGGTGACGTTCATCGGCCAACGCCCACCGGAGGAGATGCCCGCCTTCATGGAGATGGCGCGGGTGCTCGTGTCGCCACGGCTCGTGGGCCAGAACACCCCACTCAAGATCTACTCCTACCTCCAGTCGGCGAGGCCCATCGTGGCGACCGACCTGCCGACCCACACCCAAGTGCTCACCGCGGAAACGGCCGTCCTGGTGCCACCGGATCCCCTCGCCTTCGCCGAGGGGATCCTCCGCGTCCTGAACGATGGGGCGCTCGCCGCACGCCTCGGCGAAGCGGGGCGCTCCCTCGTGAACCAACGCGCCTCTTGGGAGCGCTTCGTCGAGGCGACGGATGCCCTGTGCCGGTTCTTCTCCGACGCACGAGGTCAGGGACCGGAAGGAGGGCAGAGGGGGTGAAGACCCGCCCGACCACCTGCCTGTTCGCTAGTGACCTCCACGGCCAGGAGCGACGGTACCGTCAACTGTTCGAGGTCATCGTCGAGCGTCGTCCCGACCTGGTCTTCCTCGGCGGCGACCTGTTGCCCTCCGGGATGCTTGGGTTTGCGTCGAGCCACCTCCACGAGGACTTCATCAACGATTTCCTCACGAAGGAACTCGAGGGGCTGCGGCGTGCGGTCGGGTTGGCCTACCCGCAGTTTTTCGTGATCCTCGGTAATGACGACGCGCGGTGCGAGGAAGCGGCGATGCTCGACGTCGCGACGCGAGGCCTCTGGCACTACGCCCACGACAGGCGCTTCCGCGTGAGACACTACGACGTGTACGGGTACGCCTGTGTCCCCCCGACGCCGTTCCTCCTGAAGGACTGGGAGCGCTACGACGTCTCGCGATACGTGGACCCAGGGGCGGTCTCACCCGAGGAGGGCTACCGCACCGTGCCCGTTTCGGAATCCGAGGTGAGGTACGGCACGATCAGCGAGGACCTCGCACGCCTCGCCGGGGATCGCCCCCTCGCCAACGCCGTGTTCCTCTTCCACTCCCCACCCTACAAGACCTTGCTGGACCGTGCGGCCCTGGACGGGAAGATGGTCGATCACGTCCCGCTCGACGTGCACGTGGGCAGTATCGCCATCGCCCGGTTCATCCAAGAGCGTCAGCCCCTCGTGACCCTCCACGGTCACATCCACGAGTCTGCGCGGATCACCGGGTCGTGGCGTGACCGGATCGGTCGCACCCACATGTTCAGCGCGGCGCACGACGGTCCGGAGCTCGCGCTCGTCTCCTTCACCCTCGAGGACCCAGCGGGGGCCACGAGGGAACTGCTCTGAAGGCGAGGCGCCGCCGGAAGGCTCAGCTCCTCCTCACCGCGGTGCCCATGGGCAGCTCCCGTGCCGCTGCCTCGACGGCCCCGATCTTCACCGCGTAGCTGTCTCCCCGTGCGATGTCCTCGTCGGTGATGATGTGCACGTCGAGGAGCCCGTCCGTCCGACAACCGGTCCGCGCCTCGTTCGCCTCCGCAAGGCAGAGGCTCCAGCCCTCGAGCCACAGCGCTAAGTCCTCCCTCTGCGCCCGGGTCCCGGCGAAGTGGATCAGGAGGTCGATGTCGCTCGCGGGGCCTGCGGTGCCCTCCTTCGTGCTCCCGAGCACGTAGATGGCGCGCACTCCGAACCGCACCGGGTCGAGGTGGGCGGCGATGCGCTCGGCCATGCGGAGGCGCCACCGCCAGTTCTCCGCCCCCTCCTGGATACACGTCGGCTCGAGGCGCTCGGTGGTGCGCAGGGGAGCGGTCGGCTCGGCGAACACCGCGATCGCCTCTTCCTGATCCGCGTTCATGAGCACGCGCAGCACCTTGCCCTGCGTCACCCTGGGCACCTCGATCACGCGCACGACCCCCGCGAGGTGGGCGAACTCAGGCAGGAGTTCCGGGAGCAGGTTGGGAGACTCGAGGAGGAACTGCTCGTTGAACTTCGTCCCGTCCGTGTCGGGGAAGAGGGGGAGGTACCGGATCGAGGATTCAACGAGGTCCTGGAAGAAGTGGGTGCCGAAGGAGACATCGGGCACGTAGTTCCCCTTCTTGCGAGCGATCTCGATGAGCATGGCCGTGTTGTTGATCTCGGAGTACGTGACGCGTACCCCCAGCTTGATGTCTCCCCTGCTCCCCCAGCGACCGGGCCCCATGAGCACGAATTTCCGCCTCGGCAGGATCTTGTTGAGCCGACCCACCGCCTCGCCCACCGCGTAGAGGTCCTCCAGGGTCTCCAAATCACCGTAGCGGTCAGGGTCGACGTACACGATGTGGGTGAGGTCTGGCACCCTGCCATTAGACACGAACCGATTGGCCGTGAAGAGGATGGCATCGTCAGCGAGCCCCCTCGGGATCTCCACCGGCACGTCCTCCGCGGAGGAAGCCTGGGGACGGCATTGCAAGAGGTACAGATTGGTCCCGTCGTGGGCGAACTCCACGTCGACCGGTGTCTGGAGGGCCTGCTCGAGCGTCTTGAGGATCGCGTCCATCTGCTTCACGAACGGCGTTCCCATGATGAGGCCGTCGAAGGTTGCGACGATGTCGTCCTTATCAAAGTCAGTCATGAGGCCTAATCCGCGCCTCAGCATCCCTCCGGAATACAACGAAAACACGAGGTTGAGGCCAGGGTAATCCGGCCCTAACTCGCGAAGTAGTTCCCTTATGTCGAGGCTCTCGAAGCAGTTCTTCTCGAGGTTGATGACGTCAATCTTCTTGGGCGCGTATCGGATGACCTCGTCGATCGACACGTTCACGCGGAGGTTGGGTTTGCCTGGGGCAGCGAGGATGGGGTAGTCTTCTCCGACCCTGTCGACCGCGCGGGTCCCCAAGCCCGGCACGAGCCGCAGGAGGCCATCCTCGCGTCTGATCCGAGGGGACCACCTGAACTCGTTGCGGCTGAACGCCACGCCGGCAAAGGAGGGGAAGAAGTACTTGCCCACGCGTCTGCCGACGACCTCCTGGATCATGACCCCCATTTCTTCGTTGAAGTCGAGCAGGCCTCGTTCGGCGCGATACTCGATGGGATCTGGCCCGAAGGTCGAGGAGTAGACTTCGGCGACCGCGTCGGCGAGGGCTTCGAGGCGCTGCTCCTTCTTCCCCTGATTCGCGAGGAACAGGCTCTTGTACTTCCCCGAGAAGGCGGTACCGAGCCGATCCTCCAGGAGGCTCGAGCTGCGCACGATCACGGGGACCTCGCCGAGGTCGTCCAAGGCCTGAGAGAAACCTTTGAGGAGCTCCTGAGGGAAGTAGCAGTGTTTGAACACCTGCACGAGCTGGGGGTACTCGCGACGTATCTCGTCGATCTCCTTGTACTTCTGCTCGTACGCCTCCCCGAGGTTGTTGTGATCGATGAAGGCGAGGATGCCGTCCGAGGCGACGAACCACGTGCGCGGAGTCTTCACCGTGCCGATGGCGGGATTCTTGGAGGCCATCCGGCGGAGGATCCTGCTCGCGAGGAACAACCCAGCGGTCTTCCCGCCGAGCCTGCCGTAGCTGCCGGACGGGAAAATGATGCGCTCGCTCAACTCGAAGAAGTCATCGATCTCGATGTACCGCTTGGCGATGTTGATGTACTCGAGCTGTTCGGTGAAGAATCGGCGGATGAGCGCAACCGTCACCCCCTTCTCAGCGGCCTTTGGGAGGGAGATTCCCCGTGGCATCATCCGCCGTGCCTTCTGCAGCGAATCGAGGATGTCGGTGAGGGGGGCGTACACGTTCTGGAGGGTGCGCACGAGCTCGACCGAACGGTCCTCCTGGATCCACCGCTCGATCCGCTCGAGGATCTCGGCGTCCGTGAGGTAGCGCGTCGCAACCTTGAACGTTTCCTCGCTGAGGGAGAGGGTGGTCTCGGGCTCGAGCGCCTGTTGGGGTTGGTTGCGCTCGCCGAACACGCTCTCCCCCTCGTCCTGGCCGTAGCGTTGCAGGAGGGCCCTCGCCTCCCTCGCCCCGATCCACCCGAGGTAGTTGATCATCTTCCGCGACAGCCTCGTGAGGAGGGAGGGATCTGTCTTGCGCACGAGGTCAAGGGCGAGGAACCATTCGGGGCGCGTGGTGTCGACGAGCCGTTCCCTCGCCTCCTGCACGGTCGCGAACATGGCCCGCAACCGGTGGTGGAGGATGAAATGACCGAGGCGGTCGGCGATGGTCCTGATCAGCTTGACCTCCTCCGGGAGGAACATTTCCTCTCCGGGCTGTGGACGTTCCTCGCGGTAGAACACGCAGATCCTCCCCACGGGGGCGTCTTGCAGCCAGATGTCAGCGCATAGGGCGTGGGGAGTGGGATCGACGTCGTCAGTACGGTACCGATGAGGGCCGTACGTGATCTCCGCGACGCAGAGCTCAGGGTACTGGAACGCCTGCGGGATCGCCTGGGCGATGCCAGCGAACGCTACCTCCGGCGTGGTCGACGGGTCGTTGAGCAGCTCCTCGACCCGGTAGAGGCATCGGAGCTCTTTCGCGCGCTCGTGCAACGTGGAGAACAGGGCTCCCTTGGCCTTGGTGAGATCATCCATGGTGCAGCACCACTCCGCGGCCCGTGCGGCCATCGACGATGACGGAGAGGGGGCGCTCGGTCCGTACGTGTCGGAGGAAGCGGGTTCGACCTACCTCAGTTTGGGCCGAGAGCCACCCCCAGTCAATGCCCCACTTCCCCGTGTGGCGTACGGAGAAGTAGGCCACCTTGAAGCTCGTGAGGTTGTGGAAGAAGTGGGAACCCTGGCTCATGTCGGGCTGCATCCGCGGCAAGGAGGCCTCCACGATCGCCCGGGCGTTCGAGATGGCACTCCAGGTGACCGGGATCCCGAGCCAGGGGTCTGAAGACCCCCAGCGGCCGAACCCGATGAGGAGGTAGGGCCTCGACTCAGCCAAAAGCGTCGCGTTGAGGCGCTCGAGCTCTGCAGAGATGAGCGGGGTGAAGCGAGGTTCGAAGGTCTCGGGCACGACGTAGACGATGTCGCTGATGTCATCCCTGCGGCCGTTCCCCAGCACCGTCTCCGATGCGACGAGTACGTCGGGAGCCCCGAGGCGTTCGAGGGGGAGATCGACCGTCTCGGCCGAGACCACCATGGGTCGGACCTGGAGGAATCCAAATCGAGCGGGCACGCCCGGCGCGCGATCGAGCGTGACCGCGAACTCCACCTCGACCGGTGCCCCCACGCGGTCTTCGCAGGCCTTGAGCACGGCCTTGATGAGGGGGTTGAACGGGACTTCCTCGTACTGGAGGATGGGGGCGAAATCCACCACGCGAGGGCCGTCGAACCGAACGCCTGGGACGAGCCGGTCCGAGCCGGGATCGTACGTGGAGGCCACGAAACGCAAGGTGTTGTCGTAGTCGGCTTTGTCGAGGCCGCACTGGACGAGGTACTCGGTCTCCTTGATCGGGTCGTGGGGGGGTGGTGGCCCCATGTGGACGGCCCAGAACGTGGTCTGGGTGTGCTTCAGGAGGTCGCGCACCGTGCAGGGGGGAGGAGCCTTTGGATAGGCGGGCGAGTAGGTCCACACGATGCCGCCGTCGACAATGGTTTTGCCAAGCCCAAGGGCGAGGTCCACCACGCCGTCAGCCGGCGTCGCGTAGCCGCACGGGTAGAAGTTGTAGGAGCGTGCCACCCCGGCGAACGTGGGGTAGAACCTCTCGGTGAAGGGTTGGCCCACCACCTCCTGCACGATGACCGCCATCTTCTCGTCCGTGACGTCCTTGCCGATGCTTCGCAGGTAGGTCTTGGCCTCTCTGAAGAAGGTTGATGCCCACACGAACTTCACCGCCTCGACCAATCGACGGAACCGGACGTCGGGATCGGGCTGGTTGTTGGGGATCATCTTCGTCGCGTAGACCCCGGCGAGGGGTTGGTACAACGAATCCTCGAGCATGCTCGAGGAGCGGATGGCGAGGGGCACTCGCACCTCGCTCGCCAAGGCGCGGAGGTCACCCACGAGGCGTGCAGGGAGGTCACCGTGCTGGAACGCGTGGCCGATGCGGTCGTCTGGGGCATCGGTGAACGCGATCTCAAGGTCATTCTGGCTCATGAAGGCGTCGAAGAACTCGGTCGCGATGACCGTCATGCGGGGGATAGTGACCGAGAAGCCGGGGGTTCGTTCGGGAGGGAAGTGGGCTCGGATCGTGTGCTCGATGTCCACGAGGCCCTGCGCCTTACCCCCGAGAGACCCGCTCCCTATGCGGGTGACGGCACTCTCCCCTGCGAAGAACCGCCGATCGAAGCTCGCGAGGTTGCTCGTCTCCATCCTTCATGCCTCCGTCCGAGAGAAGAACACCCACCCTCCCCGGAGAGCCAGGGAGGGTGGGTACGGAAGGTCGGATCAGACCCAGCCGCGAGCCCGGCAGGCGTCCACCACGCGGCTCACCGAGATCACGTAGGCCGCATCGCGCATGAACAGTTTGCGCTTACGGGCGAGCTCGCTCACCGCGATGAAGGCTGCGGTCATCTTTTGGTCGAGCTTGCCAAGGACCTCGTCCTTCGTCCAGAAGTAGTTCATGTTGCACTGGACTTGCTCGAAGTAGCTGCACGTGACGCCACCGGCGTTGGCGAGGAAGTCCGGAATCACGAACACGCCGCGCTCCTTGAGCACCGCGTCTGCCTCGGGTGTGGTCGGGCCGTTGGCTCCCTCGGCGATCACCTTCACCCGTGGGCTCATCTTCTTCACCGTCTCGGCGTTGATCTGGTTCTCGAGGGCGGCCGGGATGAGGATATCCGCCTCCTGCTCGATCCACGCGTCCCCGGGGAGCCGTTCGTACCCGAGGTCTTGTGCCTTGTACTTGTCGATCCCTCCGAACCGGTCCGTGATGGCCAACAGCTCCTCGAGGTTCACGCCGGTCTTCTTCCGATAGGTGTAAGAGGTCTGGTCGGGCTGATCCCAGCAGGAGACGCACACCACCGTGCCCCCGAGCTGGGTGTAGAGCTGGATCGCGTACTGGGCCACGTTCCCGAAGCCCTGCACCGCCGCGACCGTGTCCTCGGGCCGTATGCCGAGTTCCTTCAGGGCCTCTCGAAGGACGTAGACGACCCCGTAGCCGGTGGCCTCCGTACGCCCAAGTGAACCCCCGAGGCCGACAGGCTTGCCGGTGATGAACCCCGGGTACTTCGCGCCGTGGATCGTCTCGAACTCGTCGAGCATCCACAGCATGTGCTGCGGGTTGGTCATCACGTCAGGGGCGGGGACGTCACTCAACGGCCCCACGTTCTTGGCGATCTGACGGACCCACCCGCGGCACAGGCGCTCCTGCTCCCGCTCCGAGAGATCATGGGGATCGCACACCACACCACCCTTGCCCCCTCCGAGGGGGATGTCCACCACGGCACACTTCCACGTCATCCACATGGAGAGGGCGCGGACCGTGTCGATCGTTTCCTGAGGGTGGAAACGGATGCCGCCCTTGCACGGGCCGCGGGCGTCGTTGTGCTGGCAGCGGAATCCGCGGAACACGCGGACCGACCCATCGTCCATCCTCACCGGGATGTTGAAGTGGTACTCCCTCATGGGCCAGCGAAGCAGGTCGCGTGTCGGCTTGTCGAGACCGAGAAGGTCGGCCGTCGCATCGAACTGCTTCTGCGCCATCTCGAACGGGTTGAACGCGCCTTTAGCCATTGCTCTCCTCCCTCCAAGGGGTGAGGCTCGACCCCGGACAAGGGCCTGCCGTGGAACGACGCCGTCTCATCGAAGAAAAAGATTCCCGCGGGCGCTCGGCCGCGGGGAACCGATGCGGCGGGGATACGACTTATCCAATCTCTCAACTTGTCATCCCTGCGAAGAGTTGTCAAATACGCGCGCATCCTCGCCCCGGAGGCGTCACCACCGACTGCCGCAGGATCCTTCGGAACCGCCCGACATCGAAGGGGTTTGGCGTGGGTGTGTCGCCCGCAGTGTGTGCCCGCTCGAAGGAGGTCATGCCGGTGCGGTGTCTCTTCGTCCCCCTGGTCACGTTCCCGTTCCTCGCGCATGCCTCGACGGGTCCGCCCCTCACGCTTGCGCGCACCCCCGCGTCGGAGCGGGGGATGGCGTCGAACGCGTTCTCGACCCTCGTCTTCGACGGTGAGCGCCTCTGGGCGGCCAGCGGCAGCGGGGTGAGTCGCTCCCTCGGCCTGCCCCAGACCTCGCTCGATTGGGTGACCTTCACCACCGCGGATGGGCTTCCCTCCGACATCGTCCCCGCAGTGGCCGCCGAGGGAGGCTTCGTCGTGATCTCGTGTGCCTCCTACCAAGATCCGAACCTGAGCTACACGCTCGACTGGGGAGAGGGGCTCCTCGCCTCGGAGGACCTCGGCCAGACGTGGCGCCCCTTGGGCCTCGATCGCGCGGTCGGCTTGGGGAACATCTGTTGGGACCTCGCCATCCATGGGGATGTCCTCTGGGCTGCGTGCTGGAACGGGAAGGCGCACCCCGATTTCCCGTCGGGTGTGGCGCTCAGCACGGATCGCGGCCTCACGTGGTGGTACCCCGAGGTGACCGACCTGATCGGCCCCCTCTGCTTCGCCGTGGCGGCCTTCGAGTCCACCTGTTGGGTCGGTACCGGGCAGGGGGTCGGGCTCACGAGGGACCTTGGGGCGACCTGGCGGTCCTTCAGCTACGAGAGTACGGACGGCCGTCTCGGGGGTGACTGGGTCGTCGCCCTCGAGATGGATCCGCGGGATCCCCTCACCGTGTGGGCCGCCACGAGGGCGATCCCACCCATGGACGGCCGACCAGGCTACGGGGTCAATGGCGTGAGCTACACGAGGGACGGAGGCGCCTCCTGGCACAGGGTCACCGAGCTCGCCGGGGCGAGCGCCTGGGACTTCGCGTTCCGAGGAGACACCGTGTGGGTCGCCACCGAGGCCGGGTTGGGGTTCTCGCCCGATGGGGTGACCTGGTCCCTCCTCGGGATCGAGGACGGGCTCCCCGAGGAGGTGTTCTACGCGGTGGAGGCCGTCGGTGCCGTCGTGTATGCGGCGTCGCGGGACGGCCTCGTGTGGAGCAGGGATGGCGGCCGGACGTGGGAGGTGATGCTCGCGAGCCAACCCCAAGGGACCCTCGACACGCCGTCGGTCTACGCCTTCCCGAACCCCTTCAGCCCGGCCCGCGGGCAAGAGGCGCGCATCCGGTACAGCCTGGGGAAGGAGTCCCGGGTATGGCTCAAGGTATTCGACTTCCGCGAGCGGGTGGTGCGGACCCTCGTGAACGGGCAGGTGCGGCCCCTGGGCGATCTCCTCTACGAGTCGTGGGACGGACGGGACGACCACGGTCGGCGCGTGCCGAACGGGACGTACTTCTTCCGCATCTGGGCCGACCGTGGGCAGCCGGCCTACGGCACGATCATGGTGCTGGACTGATGCGCGCCCTCCTCCTCGTCTTCGTCCTGATCTGCGGGGCTTCCTCCGCGGCGGTCGACCCGGGCGATTTCCTCTCCCTTGCCTTCGATCCCTCCGTCGCCGCCTTGGGCGACGCCGCAGACGTCGTGACCCCGGGACCGTTGGCCTGCCTGAGGAATCCCGGCATCCTCGCCGCGGCTCCCCCCAAGAGCGTGGCGCTGGCACACACCTTCCTGAGCCTCGAGCGCAGGATGGACGCGGGGGCGGTGGCCTTCCCCCTCGGGGAGAGGGGCGTCGTCGCCGTCGGGGGGGTACAGGCCTCCGTGGACCGGATCGATGGGCGTGACACCAACGGCCGTCACACCGGCTACGTGTCCGACACGCGCAATGCGGTCTCCTTCGCCTTCGCCTTCAGGGTGAACCCGGCCGTGGGGGTGGGCCTAGGAGTCAAGGCCCTCTTCCGCGAGATGGCGGGAGAGACCTCGAGCGGGTCCGCGTTCGACGTCGGGGTGCGCGTGGGCCTCACCCCGCGCCTGGGCCTTGGCGTCGCGGGGAGGAACCTCGGTCTCATGCGGCCCAGGGGGCGCCCTATGGGGGCGTACTGGCCGTGGACCACCTCGTTCTGGTCTGATGAGCTCCAGGTGCAGAAGAACGACCGGATCCCACCTGCCCTCACCGTCGCCGCGTCCGTGGCGCCGGTGGGGAAGCTCGTGGTCGGCGTGGCCCTCACCAAGACCGAGGCCGAAGCCGCCACCCTCTCGGGAGGTGTGGAGTATCCCGTGGATGACCGGCTCATCCTCCGGGCCGGGGGCACGGCGGGTTCGCCGTCCGTGGGGGGGGCGTTCCTCGTGCCCTTGCCCCGGGGTACCCTGCGCGTCGAGTACGCCTACCGCACGGGAGAGTTGACGGGCGACGCCATCCACCATGTTTCGATGAGCTCGCGATTCGGTCAGGAGAGGTGAGCGCCCTGTGCAGAGGAGAACCTCATGATTGAACGGCTCGCACACGCCGTGCTCGCGGGGTTGGGGGAGGAGGCCTCGGCGATCACGAGGGAGCTGGTAGCAGGCGGGTGGGATGCCCGCACCATCCTCGATGAGACCCTCGTGCCCGCCATCCGGCGGGCCGGGGACCTCTGGGAGAGCGGGGAGTTCTTCATCCCCGAACTCCTCCACGCGTCGAACGCGATGAAGCAGGCCATGGCGGTACTCTCCCCTCACCTCCGCGGGGGCACGGCCCAGGGGGGCGCCAGCGTCGTCATCGGCACGATCGAAGGCGACATTCACGACATTGGCAAGACCCTCGTGGCCGGCATGCTCGAGGCCGCCGGGTACCACGTCATCGACCTCGGCGCCGACGTGCCGGCGCAGAGGCTCGTCGACGAGGCCGTTCGACACGGCGCATCGCTCATCTGCGTGTCCGCGCTCCTCACCACGACGATGCTCTCCCAGCGCAAGGTGGTCGAGGCGCGAGACCGGGCGGGGCTGTCGGGGAAGGCCTTCGTCATGGTGGGCGGGGCGCCGGTCACGAGGACCTGGGCCGATCGCATCGGTGCGGAGGGATACGCACCTGACGCGTTCGCCGCCGTGGACGAAGCCGCGCGCCTCCTCGCACGGGCGGCCTGATGCGACCCCTGCTCCTCGACGGCGCCATGGGGACCGAGCTCATGGCCCGCGGGTTGCCCCCTGGCGCGAGCCCGGACCTGTGGAGCCTCGAGCGACCGAACGACGTGCGGGAGGTCCACGCCGCCTACGTGGAGGCCGGCGCCGAGGTGATCACCACGAACTCCTTCGGTGCGAACCCCGTGCGCCTGAGAGCGGTGGGCGCCTTGGACCTCATCGAGGGGGTCAACCGCGAGGCAGTCCGACTCGCCCGCGAAGCCGCCTCGGGGCGTGCCGTGGCCGGCGACGTCGGACCCACGGGCGAGATGCTCGCCCCCCTGGGGAAGCTGAGCGAAGAAGAGGCGCGCCACGCGTTCCGGACCCAGGCCCGCCTCCTCGCGCAGGAGGGGGTTGACCTGTTCATCGTCGAGACCTTCTTCAGCGCGCGCGAAGCGTTGTGTGCCCTCGAGGCGATAAGGGAAACCTGCTCGATCCCCGTGTGGGTGAGCCTCACCTTCCGAAGGACCCCCCGTGGGTTCTTCACCGTGTACGGGGATCGCGCCGTTCCCTCCCTCACCCGCCTGCTCGAGGCCGGGGCCGCCATGGTCGGGGCCAACTGCACCCTTCCCCCGCAGGAGATGGGGTGCCTCGCCCGGGAGGTGGTCCCCGTCCTCGGGGCGCACACCTTCTTCCAGCCCAACGCGGGCGACCCGGTGCCTGGGGAGACGGTGGTACACCCCGTGAGCCCAGACGACTTCGCCCGTTCGGTGCGAGAGATCGTCGCCCTGGGCGCAGGAGCGGTGGGGGGGTGTTGCGGCACCACCCCCGCGCACATCCGCGCCGCGGCGCGCCTTGTGGAGGAACCATGAGGGTCGAGGTGCTCGATCCGGAGCTCGTGCCTCGAATCCTGGACGAGGCCATGGGGATCCTCGAGACGAACGGCATCCGCCTCGAACACGCCGGGGCCGCGCAGATGCTCCTCGACGCCGGTGCGGTGGAGCGAGGCGGCCGCATCCTCATCACCGTCCCCCTCGTGGAACGATCCCTGCGCACGGTGCCTCACGCCATCTCGTTCCGCGGCACAACCGATGCGCCAGAGGTCGTGGTCGGCGTGGGAGAGACGCACTTCGTCCCAGGATCGGCTGCCCTGCAGGTCTGGGACGCTGCCACGCACAGGCCCACCCCACCCCTCACGGACCACGCGATCCGGCTCGCGCGACTCGTGGAGTACTTGCCCCACCTCTCATTCCAGAGCACGGCCCTCGTGCCTTCCGACGTGCCCGAGGCCCTGGCCGATCGGTTCCGCCTCCTGGTCGCGTTGCTGTACTGCCGCAAGCCCGTGGTCACCGGCACCTTCTCCACCGATGCCTTCGCTCCCATGCGCATGATGCTCGAGGTTGTGCGCGGGGGCCGGGAAGCGCTCGCCTCGTCGCCCTTGGCGATCTTCGACTGCTGCCCCTCCGCCCCGCTGTCGTGGAGCTCCCTCACGACCGATGCGCTCCTGTGCGCCGCGCGGGCGGGGATTCCGGCCGAACTCGTCTCGATGCCCATGGCGGGGGCGACCGGCCCCGTGACCTTGGCCGGCTGCATCGTCCAGCACTGCGCGGAGAACCTCGCCGGGGTGGTCATGCATCAGCTCGCCTCGCCGGGCGCGCCGATCATCTACGGGGGGAGCCCAGGGATCATGGACATGCGCTACGGCACCACTCCCATGGGCGCCCCCGAGACCTTCCTCATCAACCTCGGCAACGCCCAGGTCGGGCGCTCGCTGGGGCTTCCCACCCACGCCTACATGGGGCTGTCGGATGCGGCCTGGCCGGACTACCAGGCCGGAGTCGAATCGGCGTTGGGCGCCCTCCTCGCCGCGCTCGGGGGGATCGGGGTCGTCTCCGGGGCGGGGATGCTCAAGTTCGAGAATCGCCAGAGCCTCGAGAAGATCGTGCTGGACCACGAGGCGATCTCGATCGTGAGGCGGCTGTGCAGGGGCATCGAGATCCACGAGCGGCCGATGGCCTCCCACCTCATGGAGGCGCTCATCGGGAAGGGGCACCTGCTCGATCACCCCCACACGAGGACCTGGCTGCGCAGGGAGCACCACTTCCCCGGGCCCGCGTTCGAACGCAGGGCCGAGCCGCCCGCGGAGCGAGAGGCCTCGGGCGCCCACGGCCGCGCGAGGGAAGAGGTCGAACGGCTGCTCGCGGGGCCCGCGGAGCCGGTGCTCCCCGCCGGAACCTGCGAGGAGCTCGTGGGGATCATGGCCGCGGAGTTCCAGCGCCACGGGGCATCCCTCCCTCCCCTCCCGGGTGTGTGATGCACGCCATACCGCTGCAGTGGGCCCTCGTGCGGGGAGACCCCGCGGCAAACATGGGGATCGCCTCGGCCATCTTGGCCGATGCACGGCCCGATCCTGGCGACATCGTGCTCCTGCCCGAGCTGTGGCCCACGGGGTACACGAGCCGTGCGCGCCTCGTGACCCTCGCGACCGAGTATGGACCCCGATGGCTCTCCTTCTGTGCCGAGGTGGCCGCGAGGTATCGGATCGTGCTCGCCGGCACCCTGCCGTACGCCGACGGGGAGACGCTCTGGAACAGGCTCACCGTCCATGGTCCACGAGGCGACCTCCTCGGCTCCTACGACAAGGTGCACCTGTTCTCGCTCATGCGCGAACACGAGCTCTTCTCCCCGGGGACGCGAGTGGAGCCGATCCCGCTCGGGAACGGGTTCGTGGTGGGTCCGGCCATCTGCTACGACCTTCGGTTCCCGGAGCTGTTCCGCCTCGGTGCCCTCCGGGGAGCAACCCTTTTCCTCGTCCCGTCGGAGTTTCCAGACCCCAAGGAAGACCTCTGGCACATCTTCCTCTCGTCGCGCGCCGCGGAGAACCAGGCGTACCTCATCGCCTCCAACCGTACCGGCGGGTCCGGCTCGTTCACGTTCTTCGGTTCGAGCGCCGTGTACGACCCGCTGGGCAGATGCCTTGGGAGGCTGGGTCGCGAAGAGGGATTCCTCAAGGTGGAGACGGATCCGGCGATGGTGACCCACGTCCGCATGGCCGTGCCGGTCTTGCCTCACGCGCGCCTGCGCATTACGGAGCCGGCCGAATGACGCCCCGGCGCGGGAGCAAGCTCCCGAAGCGTCACCGGCTGAGGGTGAAGCGGGCACGCCCGCCGAAGAAGCGACTGTGGCTACGCAGTCGCGACTACTGGGTCGGCTGGGGCTGCCTCGCCGCCTCGGTCGCGTGTGGCATCGTCGGCGTCTCCCGCCACGTGTTCTTGATCCCTGCTGGTCTCCTGTTCGTCACCGCGTTGCTCGCCCATCGACGCCACGCGAAACGGTTCGGCGCCGGCTTCGGGCTCTGGTGAGCAATGCCCCCCTTGAGGGGGGAGGAGCTCAGACCGGGATGGGGGTGAATCGGGAGGATCCGAAGCCCAGGTCCTCCGCGGAGGCAATGTGGCCGACGTCGCGCCCCTGCACCACCCGGCCGTCCCACCTCGCCAGGGTGCACGCGTAGGCATCGAGGGCGACCGGGTCTTCGCCGAGGGCGAGGACCCTCGGCCTCTGGACCGACCCAGGCCCCTGCGGCCCCCTCGAGGTGAGGACGGAGACGGCGTCCACGATGGTGAGGTGCGGGCGCACGACGTGGAGGAGTTCGGCGATGCACCTGTGGAGCCTCCCCCCACGGTGGAACACCCCACGATCCGCCACGAGGCCCATGAGGTTCTTCAGCCCGAGGGACACCGTGGTGCTCCCGTGGGCCTTCGCCTTGGGCAGGTTGACGATACAGGTGGTGTCGAGCAGATCGCGCGCGATCTCCACCTGGGCGAGCGTACTGCCCGTGGGGAGCGCGCATGAGACGAAATCCCGCTGACGGTCCAGCATCACCACCCTCACGCGCGGGAGCCCTCGCACGGCATCAGCCGCGCCCGTACGTGCGAGGCACCGTGAGGGCTCCCCCAGGGGGTGGTCCACGATCACCACGGACGAGGCGCCCCGATCTAGGCAGCACCCCACGACCGCGCGGAGGACGGCCGGATCCGTCGTGGTTGCCCAGTCAGGAGGGTTCGCCCAGGAGAGGTTCGGCTTGACGAGTACCCGTGCCCCTTCCACGAGGTGCCTCGTGGCCGCGGGTGAGGCGCTGAGGAGCGTGGGGATGGCCTTGTCGGGAGGATCCCGAGAGACCCACACCGGCGACGCGCCCTCCAGGCATAGCCCTCTCTGTCGCGGCGCGAGCGCGGCGGCGGCGAGGGCACCGAGGAAGCCCCGACGCGTGATCACGGGAAGGCCTCGCGGATCGCCACGCTCACGTGGTGGGCAAACTGGAGGGCCGTCTGGCGAACGAGGTCGGGGGCGACGTGGCGGTTGGCGATCGTGACCTGCACGTAGAACCTCCTCTGCCAGAAGTCGACGACGACGGTGTCCAGTCCCGTCGCCTCGTCGAGCCGGGCCTCTTCGGCGTACCCCACGGACACTGGGTGCCCGAAGGGGTGGCGACTCAGGCGTCGATCGAAGAGGGCTTTCGCGTTCGGGGCGTTCCCCTGATCTGCGACGAGGACTTCCGCCCTCGTCATGACCTGGCCGATCGTGCCGCGATACCCCTGGCAGGTGGCAGAAACGAAGCCCAGTTCGAGGAATTCCTCTGCTCCGTCGACGAGGTTCGCGAGGGAAGCCGCGTCGGTGGCCTTCGCGGACGTGCCGTCCCAGTACCAGCCCGGAACCTCCCCGTCTCCGGGAAGCAGGTCTTCCGGCTCCGTCAGAGGGGGAGGATCGTCGCCCCCGCAGCCGGCGAGCACGAGCAGGATCGTCCAGCGCCACGCGTACCTTCGCATGGTTGCCTCCTTCGCCTGGAGGGGCATTCTGCCTCATCACCGTGCGTGCGTCAAGCGCACTACGGGTTGACTGGGGCGACGGCCAGGGGGAGATTGCGGACACGTCCTTCTCCTTTGTCCCCGTAGCCCTCAGGAGTCTATGGCCAGATCCACCCTGTCGGTCGACGCACGGCGATCCCCCGACGAGGACATGCTCGACTCGCGGTGGGCAACGCACCGTGAGACCATCGCGGAGATCGTCTCCGCCTTGACGCAGCCGGAGACGTACGCGGTCTCCCGCAACCTGTACCTCCTGCTGGGGCTCGTGCTGGGGCTTCTCGCCACCGGGGCGGCGTGGCTGCTGGATGCCGCCCAACAGGGGTTCGGTGCCTCGCCCAGGGGCGTGGGAGCCCTGTTGGCTCAGGAGACCTCCTCCCTCTTGCTCCTCCTCTTTCCGGTGGGGCTCACCGTGTTCATGGGGGCCCTGGGCTACCTCAAGCACAGACGCGATCGCTCCATCGCGACGCTCATGCGCGAGCTCGACGCCAGCGTCCAGAAGCTCGCCGGTGCGACGGAGGAGCTTCGCGAGCTCGATCGGTTGAAGGAGGAGTTCACGAGTAACGTGACCCACGAGCTGAAGACTCCCCTCGTGACGATCAAGGGCTACACGGACCTGCTCCTCACCGGCGACCTCGGACCACTGAACGAGCAGCAGGCGCGTTCCCTCAGGATCATCGCGAAGAACGTCGCGCGGCTCATCGACCTCATCGACCAGATCCTCTCCTTCCGTCAGCAGGGAGCGGTGCCCCTCCCCAGGCAGCTGGAGCCGTTCCCGCTGCGGGAGCTACTCGCTGAGGTGGAGGAGGCCTTCAGGCCTCAAGTCCAGGCCAAGCGTCTCGAGTTCCGGATCGAGCTCCCTCCTTCTCCCCTCATGGTGGTGGCGGACAGGGCGCGGATCGAGAGGGTGTTCAGCAACCTCGTCTCCAACGCGGTGAAGTTCACCCCTCCCGAGGGATCGATCGTCATACGTGCGGGCTCGCCCCGGGATGGGCGCGTGGAGGTTTCGGTCCAGGACACCGGCTGCGGGATTCCCAAAGAGGCGCAGTGCTATATCTTTGATCGGTACCGTCAAGCGGACGGTTCCGTCCGACGGAGGTTCGGCGGGACCGGCCTAGGCTTAGCGATCGTGAAGCGGATCCTCGAAGCCCATGGCGTCGATATCACCGTGGAGAGCGACGTGGGGAAGGGATCCACGTTCCGGTTCACGCTGCCCGTTGCCATGCCACCGGGTCGCTGACCACGGTGGCCGCCAAGGAGCTCGACCATGACCACATCACCCGATCGATCCTCGACGGTGCTCGCCATCGACGACGAGGAAGATATCCTCGGGTTCCTCTCCACTCTCCTGGGGACGAGAGGGTTCCGGGTCCTCACGGCACGAAGCGGGCCTGAGGGCATCGACGTCGCCCGTCAGGAACGGCCTGACGTGATCCTCCTGGACATCATGATGCCCGACATGGACGGGCACGAGGTGTGTCGCCGACTCAAGGCAGACCCTGTCACCTCGCGCATCCCGGTGCTCATGCTCACCGCCATGAATCGCATCAAGGACATCGCCCTCGCCATGGACGAGGGGGCGGACGGCTTCATGGCGAAGCCGTTCGAGAACAGGAACCTGCTCGAGGTGGTCGCACACCTCACGACTCCCGGCGAGGGGATGGGATCCTTCTACGTGGCGAGGAAGCCCGGAGCCGCCCCGATGCGGCGGGTGCAGGACGTCGAGAGGGGGCACGCGGTGGTACTCGTGCACGCGATCGAGGATCACCCGGTGATGGAGGGGGTGGGCTCGCTTCCCGGGGCGTACCTCGTGAGCCTCTTCGCGGACACCCGCGAGGGCCAGACGGGGCGGACCGTGGGCCTCGTGGAGATCGAGGGCCCGGAGGCCTTGGGGGAGGTGCTCAACCTCCTCACGGCAGAGGGAGCGCAGGTCACGTCCTGCCGGGTGTTCAGGGACATCATGGAAGTTCCTTTCGACGCCTTACCCCGCTCGGAACACAACGTCTGAAGCGATGCCTCGACGACCCCACACCATGCACCCCACCCGGGACCTCCGTGCGCCTCGTCCGGTAGAGACGCCGTTCTGTGGGGGCGAGTTTATCGTCATCGATGGGCCTCACGCCGGGTTACGCGTGCCCATCGGCGAGGGGGCGATGCTCATCGGCCGCGCGGAGGAGAGCGAGATTGCCCTCACCTTGGACCGTCAGGTCTCCCGCCGGCACGCCGTCGTGGAGTGGGTCGGCGACCGCCTCTACCTCCGGGACCTGAGTTCGACAAACGGCACCATGCTCAACGGCGCCCAGATCCAGGGACGGGTGACCCTCGCCGAAAACGACATCGTCGTGGTCGGACGAAGCGTGCTCCAGCTCGTGTTCTATCCGGAGGCATCCCCGAAGGTCTACGAGCTCGGCGGCGGGGAAGAAACCCCGGAGGAAGCCTCCGGGTAGGTTTGGGAAGGAACGCTGGACGCATACCCCCACACCCTCTCCCTCGTCCCGAGGCCGCCGATTCCAATGGACGTGAGGCGGATCATCGTGTTCGTGGCGCTGGCGGGCATCCTGCCATGCCATGGGCTGGGCATTCAGGCGCTCGCGCTGGGCTCCCTCACGGGACCGTGGGCCCTCGGCCGTGCGCACCCCGTGCGCCTCGTCGCAGGGATCGATTCCCTCCCCTGCCTGCGCATAGATACGTCGGGCTGGCGCGCCAAGGGGACCCCGAAGGAGCAGCTCTGGCTCGACGTCCAGAGGCCCCTGGTCCCCCTGCTGAGCACGCCCCAGCGCGACATCTACGTCCGCTCGCTCGCCGAGGCCGGGGTCAGGCAGGCCTGGCTGCAGGCGCTCGTCGGCAAGAAGGCCGTCGCGGGGGGAAGTCGAGGCGGACTGCTGAAGGACATCGAGCTCCCGGTGAGACTGCCAGGCGTCTTGGGTCAGGTGGTCTCGGGCAAGGCAGGCTTGCGCGTGTCCGGTCGGCAACGGCTGGAGCTGGGAGGAAAGTCCTCGTACCAAGTGGGCCAAATCGTTGACCCGAACCGGAGCAACTCGAAGTTCCCCCAGCTCCACATGGAACAGGAGCTGCGCGTGAGCCTGAAGGGGAACGTGGGAGACAAGATCAGCGTCTTGGTCGACCATGACAGCTCCCAACGCACGAGCGACAAGAACAAGATCAGGATCAGGTACGAGGGGACCGAGGACGAGATCCTGCGCGAGATCGAGGCGGGCAACACGAGCCTCTCGCTCGGCAGCGGGCCGGAGTTCATCACCCCAAGTTTCAGCCACCAGGGGCTCTTCGGCATCCGCGCCGGCGCCCAGATCGGGCCTGCGACCCTCACCCTCATCGCCTCGAAGGAGGAGAGCCAGAAGCAGACCACGAGCTTCACGGGGCAGGCCAGACTCGACACGGTCCAGATCAACGACACCCAGTATGCCCACAGCCAGTTCTACGCCGTGCTGATGGCCCCGGGATCGCCCTCCCTCACCGTGGATCCCACCGACAGCGTCACGAGCATCACGGTTTACGTCGACACTCGTGTCGATACGCCTGAGAGGATCCAGGCGGGCACGAAGGCCATCTGCTATCTCGACCCTCGTGTCCCCACCGCCGAGGAGAGCTACCGAGGGCTGTTCACCGTGCTCCGCGAGGGGCCCGACGGTGCGTACACCTTCAACAGGTCCACCGGGATCCTCGAGCTGCGCTCCCCCTTGGGGGAGAACGAGGTGCTCGCCGTGTCCTACACGAGCAGGAATCAGGGCTCGGTCGGGGGTGAGGTGGTAGGAGACTCCCTCACCCTCAAACTCATCAAGCCTCCGCACCTGACGCCTGAGTCGAAGACGTGGGCCTATGAGCTGCGAAACGTCTACTACTTGGGTTCGCGCTCCATCGACACGAGCAAGTTTCGGCTCAAGATCAAGCGCCGCGTGCCCTCCGGCGTCGATGTGGAGATGTACAACGGCCGCACCTACCTGAGCCTCCTCGGCCTCGACAACGACCGCAATGGCCTCATCGACCTCGACCGATCCGTGGTCGACGCGGAGAGGGGGATTCTCATCTTCCCCTCGCCCGAGCCTTTCAACCAGCCAGCGATCCTCGACACGGTGAATACCGCGATCTATCGGAAGCAGTACTCGAGGCTCAAGCCTGAGGACAATCTGTACTACCTTGAGGCGACCTACGAGCTCCTTCAATCGACCTACCAGTTGAGTCCTTTCATGATCGAGGGCTCGGAGGTCGTGAAGGTGAACGGGCGTACGATGACCCGAGGCAAGGACTACGACATTGAGTACTTCGAGCTTCGGTTCAAGCCGGGCGTGATCACGGGCCCGGATGACAACATCGCGGTCTCCTACGAGGTCCGGCCGCTCTTCGCCGCGGGGCAGAAGACCTTGCTCGGTGCCAGGGCGGAGCTCCCCATGTCCCGCACCACGAAGCTGGGGGCGACCTGGATGTACCAGGGAGAGGGGGGCTCGCGGACCACCCTCCTGCCCCGCTTCGGGGAAGAACCCCGCAGGGCGATGGTAACCGGGATGGACGGACGCGTTGAGTTCCGACCCGGGTGGCTCACGGAGGCGGTGAACCTCCTGCCCTTCATCACGACGGACGCCGCCTCGGTGATCACGCTGAGCGCCGAGGCCGCCTACAGCATGCCGAATCCGAACACTCGGGGGAACGCGATGGTCGACGACATGGAGGGGAATCGCGTGGCGACCTCCCTGCCTCTGGCGTTCCGTCGGTGGTCCTGGGGGAGCCTGCCTCAGGGGATGGAGCCCGCGCGACAGGACACCACGTTCTACTGGCACAACTTCGGCTACACCGATCCCGACAAGCTCCGCAAGGGCGAGGTGTTCCCCGACAGCGTGCTCACGGATGAGCGGGAGCGCGACGAGCTGCTCGAGGTGCTCAACCTGAGGATCCATCCCGATCCGACGAGTCCGACCCACACGTGGGCAGCGGTGCAGACGCTCGTGCAGGCGGGCGGGGCAGACTTCTCGGAGCGCGAGTACCTCGAGGTGCTGGCGAGGGGACCGTCGGGGATCCTCCACGTCGATCTCGGGGCGGTCTCAGAGGACCAGGTACGCCGGGGACGTCCGGGCAATGGCATCCTGGACACGGAGGATCGCTCCCCGCGTGACGGGGAGTTCTACGCCCCGCTGGAAGACACGGGCCTCGACGGACTGTTCGATCCTGACGAGCCGGGAGAGGGACCCGATCCGTCAGGCGACAACTACCCTGACGAGCGCACGCGTCACCCGCAGGACTACACGAAGATCAACGGCGAGGAGGGCAACCAGCGGGATGACACCGAGGATCTCAACCGCAACGGCACATTGGACGTGCAAGAGGCGTACTTCTCGTTCGAGATCCCCCTCAGTGGGACGAGCCCCTTCCTCGAGGCGGAGTACCTCAACGGATGGCGTCTGTTCCGGATCCCGTTGCGGGGCGATCACGCGAGCCGGCAGGGGAACCCGACCTGGTCGAACGTCGAGTACTGCCGGATCTCGGTGGACAACCTGGCCACCGTGGGGGATGTCTGGGTCCAGATCGCCAGCCTCGACGTGGTCGGCAACACCTGGCAGTCCCTTGGGATCCGCACACCGGAAGGGACCCCGAGCCCGACCGAGGCCTTCCGGGTGAAGGTGCGGAGCAACAAGCACGACGCGGAGTACGTTCCCCCCTTCGACCCCGGGAAGGATGAGCGCACCGGCTACGTGCGCCGCGAGCAGTCCATCGTGCTCGCCTTCGAGAACCTCGAGCCCGGTCACTGGGGCAGCGCGTACCAGTCCTTCTACCGTGAGCAGGACTACTCGGGGTATGGCGCGATCGGGGTGTGGGTGAGACCTCATCGTGTGCGGGACTACACAGGGCGTGCGGTGGACCCCGTGGTCTGGCTCCAGCTTGGGGCGAACGAGACGAACTACTACGAGGTGAGGTTCAGGCCAGAGGCGGACCGTTGGCGCAAGGTCGAGGTCGACCTCGACCAGCTCACGCGAACGAAGGTGGACGGCGTCGTTCAGACGCCGGACGGTCTGCTGCTCCGTGTGGTAGGATCCCCCTCGCTCACGAGGATTCGCCGCGTCACCCTCGGGGTCGAGAATCCCTCGGGGAGGCCGTTGACTGGGGAGGTCTGGGTGGACGAGCTCCAGGTCGCGCGGGTGAGGCGCGAGACAGGGGCTGCGAGACGCACCTCGCTGAGGGTCCAGATGGCCGACTTCGCGAGTTTCGATGCCGACTACCGGGGCACCGACGCCACCTTCACGAGGCTCGACCAGCGGGGGAGCTCGGCCTCGACGAGCAGCACCGCCTCGACTCAGCTCTCCGGTTCCGTATCGCTCGACCAGTTCTTCCCTGGGAGGTGGGGACTCAAGCTCCCCGTCGCGGCCTCGTGGTCGGTGCGTTCGTCGACGCCCCGCCTCGCCACGGGAAGCGATGTCCGCCTCACCTCCGAGGAGAGGGAGCGAGAGAGGAGCGAGGATCGCGCCAAGAGGGTGAGTCTCAACTTCAGCAAGACGAAGCCCTCTCGGAACGGGCTCGTACGCGCCACGCTCGACAAGCTCCGCGTCTCGCTCTCCACGAGCACGCTGGAGAACGTGGGTCCCACCCGGGCGGACACCACGGTGGCCCACCGGGGATCCATCGACTGGAGTTGGGCCTCTGGGGCCCAGACACCCGTGCGGGTACCGATCCTGGGGCTGAAGATCAGCCCCTTGCCCACGAGCCTCTCGTTCGGCCTCTCGGGGGATCAGAGCGACCGACGCTCGTGGGTCGCCAGCGGCGACACCCTCGCGTGGTCTCCGTCGAGGTTCGTGCGCGAGCTGAACGAGAAGGCGTCGGTAGGGTTTCGTCCGGTGAAGGCCCTTGACGCGACCTACTCCTTCAACGCCACGAGAGACCTCACCTACCTGAAGTCGAGCCGGGGAGAGCACCTCCTCGACGAGCGACTGCGCCGCACGAACAGGGTGCTCCCGTTCTGGCGTGCGTTGGAGGCGCGGGAGACGAGGCGCAACCAGCAGGTGGGGCTCCGTTTCGCCTCGCGGGTCGCGCCATGGCTCGACCCGAGCCTCACCTACGACACGACCTATGGGGAGAATCACGATCCCGCCCTCACCGCCGCCACACCCGACTCCCACGACGTGCGCGACGCCACGTCCAACACCTCCACGAGGCTGCGGGCCACGCTCTCCCCCTCCCAACTCCTCTCGTGGGTGTCGAAGCTGGCGGGCAGACCCGCGTGGGCGGAAGCGGTGGCGAAGGCGGGCACGAGGCTGCAGGCCATGCAGGCGAGCGTGGGCACCACGGTCTCCACCTGCTACCGCGAGCTGCCCGCGAGGCCACCGCTCTCCTACCAGCTCGGGATCCGAAGCGGCATCGAGGGGAGGACACCCTACGACCTCTCTCGGAAGTACTCGTGGGACGCGAGCGGGGGGCTGGACATCCTCAAGGACCTCCGAGGCACCGCCCGGGCGAGCTGGGAGAGGAACCGTCGATCCTTCAGCGGAGCCACCACGGAGGGTACTTCCCTCACGTTCCCCGACGTTGACCTGAGCTGGACCGGGCTGCACACCATCGGCCCGCTCAGGGGGCGCATCGCGAGCTCCACCGTGCGCTCGGCGTTCCGGATGACCGAAGGGGAGGGAGGCAAGTACGAGAACGGGGCGTTCAAGAAGGACAGTCAGACCCAGCGTCGGGACTTCTCTCCTCGCCTCAGCCTCACCGTCACGCTGAAGAACGGGCTCACCTTCACCCTTGGCGACAACTACTCCCTCGACAGACGCACCGACCTGCTCCAGGTGCAGAGCACTACGCGCACGAGCACGTCCCACCGGAGCAACCTGACCCTCCAGTACGCCTTCAGTGCCCCCCAGGGGATCCACGTGCCCATCGTGGGGATGATGCGGTTCAAGTCGAACCTGCGCCTCAGCCTCGATGTCTCCCGGGACCGTCGCATCGAGCGTCTGGGCCCCGCCACGCCCACGATCGACACCTCGAGCTGGTCGGTGCGGCCGGGGGCCTCCTACGACTTCGGCGTCGTCGACTCGGGACTCCAGATCGAGGTCTCCCAGACGAGCAACCGGAAACTCAACCAGACGAGGAGGGAGGTGGGACTTCGCATATGGGTCAACTTCCCGTTCTGAGGGTCCTCTCGTTCGCGCTCGCCCTCGCGTGTGCCACCGCGGGCGTGGCGCAGCCGACGAACGTCTCGTTCGTTTGCAGTGAGGGCCAGTTGATCTGGCCGGGGGAGAGCATCGTGGTCGAGGCCACCTGGGCGGATTCTGCCCGCGCGCTCCCCTGCGTCATCGCCAACCTCAGGAACGAGGACGTGGTCGTGAGGACCCTCCTGCCGACCGGGCCAACGACCGCACGGGCGACCCTTCCCTATGACCGCGGGTGGGAGCTGGGTCGCGCGGCCAGAGGGGACACCGTCCTCCAGGCGTTCTACGGGGACGTGCTCGTCGCGCGGGTCGAGGGTGTCACAGACACCGCGCGCATCGGCCTCGAGGTCGCCCGCCTCGTCGTCTCCCCTCCGTCGGTCTCCGTGGGGACCCTCCTCTCGGTCACCGTCTGGGATCGCGACCAGGACGAGCATCTGTCCCTCGCGGACACCGTGTGGGTGGCGTGGGCGACCCACAACGCCCAGACGGTGGGGGAACTGTGTCTCGTGGAGACCGGCGCCTCGACCGGGGTGTTTTCCGCCGAGGTCCCCATCGGATGCGCGCTCGCACCAGATGCCGGAGGTATCGGGGTCGTCGACGCGGACGTGGTGACCCTCTCGTTCGTTGATTCCCTCGCGCCAGTGCCCGGTTGGGGACCGCCGTCGGTGCGCGGCGTGACCCTGCCGTGCCAGGTCATGACGAGGACCGCACGGTGTGGGCTCACCCACGAGACCTTCGGAGACCTCACCCTGTTCCCCCTCGACGGTACCCCGATCCAGGTCTCCGTCTACGAGCCTGACCTCGCCGGTGTGGGAACCGTGGCGGCGCGCGCACGAACCCGGAGACCGGACGGCACCCCAAGGGACTCGCTGTGGCTGACCTTGCGAGAGGGCCCTCCTGGGTCGTTCTCTGCCCCCCTCACGGTCGGCTCCTCCGGCTCCCTCCTCGCCGGCCAAGGGGACTCGCTTGCGGTCACGTACGAGGATCGCGCCGACGAGCGTGGCCTGCCGTCGCTGGCCCGCGCCAGTGCCCTTCTTGGCGCCCACCTCGTGGCCGGAGTCGTGCTCGACAGCCTGTGGGCGCCAGACGTTCCCCGATTGCTCGTCGATACCGTGCTCGTCCCGACGGGTCGAAGCCTCCGGATCCTCCCCGGGTCTTCCATCGCCGCCGTGCCAGGCCGTGCGGTGCGCTGGCGAATCCAGGGGGAGGCGCGCATCGGATCACCCGGAGGCGATTCTACGCGTGTCCTCTCGGCGGCGCGGTCCCCGCGGCCCGGCGACTGGGAGGGCATCACCGTCTCGGGACACCTCCACGCGGCGCGCACCGTGATCGCCCACGCGGCGCGGGGAGTCTCTTCGTCGGGCGGCACGATCACCCTGGAGGAGACGACGATCGCCCGATGCGGGGAGCCTTCGCCGGCAGTCCTCTCTCGATGGCATCAGGCGCGGGCCTCCCATCAGGCGGAGGCGCTCGTGAGAGAGGCACAAGAGCTGCCCGCAGGGGTCTGGGTCCGGGGATCGGTCTGTCGGTTCTCCCAGACGACGTGCGCGGAGAACGCTGGCTTCGGGATCGTCGTGGACGGGGGAGACTGCGTCGCCACCTCGTGTGCGTTCACGGGGAACGAGCTCGAGGGCCTGTTCGCCGTGAATGCCACCGTGCGCGTGGGGGGAGGCGAGTGCTCCCGGAACGCCCAAGGAGGCATCTACGCCGCCCAATCTACCACCGTGCTTGACGGCACTGGACTCGTGGGCAACGCCCTCCAGGGCCTCTACGCGGTCGGGGGCACCTCCCAGCTGTCTTCCTGCGAGCTCCTCGACAACCGTGGGGGAGGGCTCATGCTCAGGGACGGTCACGAGGCCTCCCTCCACGCCTCGCTCATCGCCCGTAACCACGTCTTCGGCATCGACGAGGCGTGGGACTGCGCGCTGCGGTTGCAGGCATCGGTGGTGGTTGGCAACGGTGGCAGGAGCCTGGTGACAGACTACCAAAGCCTGTTCGATGCCTCCTCCACGACCCTCGCGTTCGGTCGAGGCTACGACGCGTTCGTGGGCCCCTGGTGCACGGCCGTGTCGTTGGATGCCACCGACTGCTGGTGGGGCACGGCGACCATGGCCCTGGACAGCACCGGCACGAACGCCCTGCGGATCTTCGACGGCGTGGACAGTCCCGGGAGGGCGATCGTGGCCTTCAGGCCGTGGCGCACGGAACCGCCTCCTGCTCCCGCACCCCAAGAACTCGTGCCCAGGGGCGGGGAGACCCTGTCGTTCACGTCGACCGGGTCGGGTCCAGGGGACACGCTGCGCTTCGTGCTCCGCCCCGCCGCGGGTCCACCGGCACGGTACGCGGCGGTCGCCGTCGCGAGCCAGATCGATACGGTCACGTGCGTGGTCTTGGACGAGGAGGAAGGCGACCTTTGGGGGTACGTGGTCCTCTCCGAGTCGAAGGATCCCTCCCGACCGGATCGCCTCGCGGCCCTCGCACCGGACGAGATCCTCGCGTGGTGGGTCGCGGACCCCCGCGTGTGCACCAGCCTCGCCCTCGCCTCACCGGGGCCGGATGCCCTGCCTCAAGCCCTCACCGTCTCGGCCCGGCCCAACCCATGCGGTTCGAGACTCGTGGTGTCGTGGTGCGCAGACGCCATCCCCGTGCGACTGACCCTGTGGGACCTCTTGGGGCGCCGAGTCTGGAGAAGGGAGGGGATGGCGGCCTGTGGCGAGGCGGTCGTGGAGATAGGCGGAGCCTCAGGGCTTCCTCAGGGTGCGTATGTGCTGTGCGCCGAGGCGGGGACGAGGCGAGCGACGACGAAGGTCGTCTGCGTGCGGGGGAGGCCCTGAGGAGGCAGCGATGACGCTGTTCACGCGTCGGGAACGCGTGGCGCTTGTCCTCGTGGTGGCCTTGATCCTCGCGGTGAGTGTCGTGCGGATGCTCCATGCCCAGGGAGTGATCAGGGCGTTCCAGCGGGGCGAGGTGCTCCGCCCGGTGACGCCGCGATAGCCCCCACGGGGGACCTGCGGCGGGGCATTGACAAGCGTATACCGAGGGCGCATCTTGGCCATTTCGTCGTGGACGACATCGACGTCGTGGAAGTCCGGTCTCTGAAAGGAGCGCGCGATGCGTTTGACGAGGCACCGTGGTATCTCTCTCATCGATGTCATGATCGTGCTCGCGATACTGGCAGTAATGGCAGTGCTGCTCGTGCCACAGTACAATCAGAAGAAGGCGCGAGAGCAACGAATGGCCATGATCGCCAAGACTCGCTCGGACTTGGTGGCCTTGAAGCTCGCTGAGGAAATCTACTTCGAGCGGACAGGGCGGTTCACTACCAATACCGCGGATCTCGCCGCCATCAATCCCGCACTCGCCGACGTCCGATGTCCTTTCGATGGTGAACCCTATACCATCGTGGCTGACAGCGTCCGCTTGCAGATCTCCTGCTCCGTGCCGGATGCAGGGAGCATCGACGGAGGCGTCCCGTCGTGGCTCTCCGAACCCGGCGCCGAGGAACTGCGTGCATCCCTGATCCTTCGTTCGAGGGAGAGGATGGGGAAGATCCGCAGCGCGCTGGAGGCGTTCAAGGCCAAGCGCGGCACCTACACCGCGAGCCTTGACACCCTCGAGACCGTCACCCCCGGCGTGAAGAACCTCCTCTGCCCCCTGGTGATGCGCAGGTTCGCTATCGTGCTGTCCGATACCGCTGGGTATGAGATCACCTCCCACCTCGATGAGGTCGGCAGGATCCTGGGGGGCAGGGAAGAGTTCCCACCGTTGCCAAAGCCGAAGAAGTGATCCGCCCCTCCGCGCGGATCTCCTCGATTCCCCTGGCTCCTGGAGGGGTGGAGGGTGATGGGCGGGGTGGTGGCCTATTCGTTCGTGCTGGGTGCCTGCCTCGGGAGCTTCCTCAACGTGGTGGTGTTCAGACTCCCGCGCGGGGAATCCCTCCTGTGGCCAGGCTCGCGGTGCCCCCGGTGCGCCACCCGCGTGCGGCCGCATGAGAACATCCCCCTCCTCAGCTTCGTGGCCCTCCGCGGTCGGTGTCGGTCCTGCGGCGCACCCCTCTCGCTCCGCTACCCTCTCGTGGAGTTCCTGGGAGGTGCCGTGGCCGTTGGGGCATACCTCACGTGGGGAGCCTCCCTCGACGCAGGGTTCGGCCTCGTGGGCCTTTGCGCCTTGCTCGCGGCGGCCCTCATCGATCTGGATACCTACGTGATCCCTGACTCCACCTGCGTGGTCGTCGCCCTCGCCGGCGTCGGGTGGGCGCTCGCATCTGGTGGGGTATCCCTGGTGGCTGCGAGGCTCCTCGCAGGAGGGTGCGCGGCCGCGTTCGTGTGGGTCGTGGCCTCGGTGAGCAGGGGAGGAATGGGGCTGGGTGATGCGAAGCTCTTCGGTGCGATGGCCATCTTCCTCGGTCCTCGAGACGCGGCGATCGCGTTCGCGGTGGCGGTGGTCCTCGGTGCGGTGGTGGGTGTGGGGTTGATGGCCTCCGGCGCGAGGAGGCGCGGCGACCCCATCCCGTTCGGGCCTTTCCTCGTCATGGGTGCGTTCGCGGCCTCCCTCACGGGTGAGCAGATCGTGCGGCTGTGGCTTCGGACTGCGTCGTTCCCGTCGTGAGCGACCGCTGCGACCGTCTTGACGTCTCTACCGAGCCGGGGTAGTCTATGGACAAGTGAGGCGAGACTTCACCACGTGCCGGGAGTGTGGCGATGCCTGGAAAGCAGCAGTTGTCCTTCCTCGACATCCTCGTGTCCGAGGGGGTGCTCCCCAAGAAGCAGGCTCGAGAGGCTGCGAAGGCCGCCGCGCGGCTCAAGAAACCCGCGGTCGAGGTGGCACTGGAGGAGGGGTACCTCGCGAGCGATGACCTGACGCGCGTGGTGGCGAGGGTCGGCCTGCCATCACGGGATCTCGCTCCTTCGATGGTGGACTGGGCGGCGGTGGAGCGACTCTCCAAGGAAGAGGTCGCGAGGATCCCCGCGCTCCCGCTGGTGGGCACGGGGGCCGAGCAGGAAGTCGCGACCGTGGACCCCCTCGATGGCGAGCTCCCCGAGAGGCTGGCGCGGCGGCTCGGCCGCCCGGTGACCCTCGTGTTCGCACTGCCCGAGGTGATTCGTTCCCTCCTCGAAGGGGAGGCCGGGGAAGACGTCGCGGGGGTCCCGTCCGGTTTCGGGGATCTCGTGGTCGACGAGGGCCAGCACAGGGTCATCGAGGAGCTTCGAGGCTTCATCCGCTCGGAGATGGAATGGCGTCGGCCGGTCCTCGTGGTGGGTGCCGGGTGTGTGGGCAAGACCCACATACTCCGGGCCGTCTACGACGAGCTCCTCCGACGCTATCCGCAGCGCAGCATCCTGTTCGTCGCCGGGAAGGACGTGAAGGACACAGACAATCCCTTCGCCGAAGGGAGGCCCCTGAATGGGCTGGTCGTGGATGACATCGATGCCTTCGTGGGGGACAGTAGGGGCGAAGAACTGTTCATGCAGGCTTTCGACGGCGTGTATCGTCAGGGAGGGCCGATCGTCCTCTCGACCGGGAGGTCACCCGCGACGATGGACTCCCTCTCGGCTCGGGTCCGGGCTGCGCTCGGCATCTGCCGGGCCTTGACCCTTCCGCCCCCCCGGAGCGAGACCCTCGAGGCGATCGGGCGTCGTGCCGCCGCGAGGGTGGGGCTCGACCCTGACGGCGTCAACTGGACGGTGCTCGTGCAGGAAGCAGGAGGGGACTTGCGCCGGATCCTCGAGGCGATCGAGGCCGGGAAGTCCGTTCGGCTGGGCCCACAACCCGAACCGGCCCCCCCTGTGCAGGCACCCCCTGCGGCGGTGACGGAAGCATCGACCGCCCCGCCCTCGCAGCTCCTGCGGGAAGAGGCGGAGGCGATCATCGAGGAGGCCCAGGCTGCCATTCGCGAGTTGGAGGCACGCGGTGGCATGGTGGATCGGGCGCTCCTCGAACGGGCCCGCGAGGCGCTCGCACGTGCGATCCAGGCGAAGGAGGCGGGGGACTACGTCGTGAGCGAGCAGCTCGGGATGGAGGCTCTCGAGCGTGCGGCCTTGGCGCATGGGAGGGGCGAGCCCTCGGTGACCCCTCCCCCGACTCGGCCCGACGTCGTGGCGCCGCCGCCCCCACCGCCGGTCATGCCCCGAACTGCTGAGCCCAAGGACCTCGATGCGGAGGTGGAAGCCGCCCTGAAGGACGGGGAGAGGGCGATTCGCGAGGCGTGTGACGCCGGTGCGGAGGAGTACGCCTCGCGCGAGCTGAGGACCGCCATCAACGGGTTGGAGGAGGCCAGGCGGCTCTCAGCGGACCCTGCGATGCGCGCCCGCGCCGTGGATGAGGCGCGGCTCAGCGCGGAACAGGCGAGAGACGCCGCGCGTCGCGCGAGGACGAGGAAGGAGGAGGCGCGCATCAAGCAGGAGAAGGAGAAAGTCCGGCGGTGCCAGATGGCCATCGAGGAGGTCCGCAAGGAGCACGATCGCCTCTGCGCACTCGAGGCGGACACTCCGATCGCCTCCCAGCTTGAGGAAGTGGGGGTGCTCATCGACACGGCCGTGCAGTACCAAGAGGTCGGCTCCATTGGACAGGCCCTCGAACAGGTGATGAAGGCGCGCAGGAGGCTCACCGAGATCGCCGAGGAGGCGCGCCTGCGGCGAGAACTCCGCGAGACCATCAACGAAGTCGACGCGTTGGTGAGAGAGGTGGACAAACGCGGCGAAGCGCAGAACCAACAGCAGCTCGTGGACATCCAGAACGCGCTCGCGGAGGCCGAACGAGTGTTGATGGGAGACAGCGCCGACTACGAGCTCGGCCTCAACTGGGCGCGTGTGGCCCGCCAAAAGGCGTTGCGGCTCGTCGAGTCAGGGGTGGACCGGCGGGCGAGGGAGGCCGCAAAGCCGAGGCGTCCCGAGGCCCCGGAGCTCACCTTCGACACGTTGGAAGTCTCCGAAGGCAACCAGTTCGTCGTGGCCATGGCGCGTACGGCGGCGGAGACGCCTCACCTCGTGAAGAGCCCGCTCTACGTCTATGGCGATGTGGGGGTGGGCAAGACCCACCTGCTCGCGGCGATCCAGGACTTGGCGAAGAAGACACACCCGGAACGGAACGTGATCATGACGACCGCGGCGGACTTCGCCGAGGACTACCGGGAGGCCCTCGCCATGGGCAAGACCTCGGCCTTCCGGGAGGCCTACCGTGCGGCTGACCTGCTCATCGTCGATGACGTGCACCACCTGCTCGACAACCAAGACGGCCTTCGTGAGTTCTTCCATACCCTCAGTGCGATCGAGGCCTCGGGGGGGCTCGTGGTGGTGTCCGCATCGGTGCCCCCTCGCAAACTCGGGATCGACGACAAGAGCTTCCGCTCCCGTCTGGAGGGAGGGGTGACCGCGGAGATGAAGTATCCGTCGCTGGAGGCTCGAGAGCGCCTCCTCCGGAGGCAGGCGAAGCGGTACGACGTGCGCATCCCGGACGAGGCGATCACGCTCCTGGCGACGATGATCACGAGCAACGTGCGGGAACTCCTCGGAGCTCTCGGCAAGGTCGCGGCCTATGCCCGTGCGTCGGGGAGCCCGGTCACGGGAGAGATCATGCGCAGGGTGCTGCAGGAAGTCTTGCCTGGCCCCAGTGAGGAGGAGCGGTGGCATCGCTCCTAGAACTCCTGGTGTCCCGCAAGATCATCACGGCCGACCAGGCGCGTGATGCGGCGGCGCTCGCGGAGGAGACAGGTGCGTTCATCGGCCGCATCCTCGTGTCCCAGGGGGCGGTGGAGGAGGCGTTCCTCGCCCGTTTCTTGGCCGCGGAGTGTACCGAGCGCCTCGGGAGAGAGCGACCGGTCCCGGATCCCCACCTCGCGCGCCTGCTCCCCGAACGGCTCATGAAGAACTACCGCATGGTGCCGCTCGGGCATTCTCCCTCAGGGGTCCTCCGCCTCGCGGTGTGTGAGCCGCTGTCCATCGGGGGAATCGACCAGGTAAAACGCCGCTTGGGCATGCCGGTGCGATTGGTGCTCGTGGATGAGGCCACCATGGAGCGCTTACTCGAGGAGGTCTCGCGCCTCACCGCCCCAGCCGTGGGTCCCTCCGAGCCTCCTCGCGCACCGGAACGGGCCCGACCTGCGGAACCCCCACCGACACCCTCCCGGCCAGCGAAAGTGCAGAAGGCCCCCGCTCCTCCCGCTGCGGCGCCTGAAGCACCCCCTCCGCCCCCGGCTCCCAGTATCCCGACGAGGTCCGTCGGCCGGCGCACCGAGGCACCGGCAGGGTGGCGTCCGCAGATGGTGACAGGGCCTCTGCCCTCTCCCTTGGAGGAGGCCGTGGCGACCCTAAGGAACCTCGTGGGGGAGCGGCGGGTGTTCGCCGTGGTGGTGGGGCCAGACGACGCGCGAGACCTCGTGCTCAGGAAAGTGTGCACCACGGTGTGGCCCTTGAACAGGATCTCTTACGTGGACCTCGTAGCCCACACCTTCCCTCCCGAGCTGCGCACGAGCGGCGTGGACGCGGTCGTGTTGGACGGGATCGAGGCGGTGTGCGCCGACGAGGACGAGGAGAAGTGTTTCCTGCGGGCCGTGAGCGCGGCGTACGCGGCCTCCACGCCCCTGCTCCTGGGCATGAGGAAGCATCCGAAGGATTCTGCTGACATCAGCAAGGCCATCAAGGTGACCCTGGGCTTGGCGAAGGTGGTGACGATCGGGGTCGCAGACCTCGCGGATGCCTCCATCCCAGACCCTGATGCCGTGTTCCGCCAGCTCGCCAAGGAGACGGTGGCATGGAGCGAGGAGGCCTTCCCAGGGGCGAGCCTCCGCTCCTTCATGGAGGCAGCCTCCCGCGCCTTCGAGCGCGGGGCCAAGGCGGAAGCGGTGGGCAAGGCGACCGTGTCGGTTGCCAGTCGCCTCGCCCACCTCTCTGGGGGAGGCAGAAGATGAGGAGTCGGACCTTGTCACCTCGCATCGGGCTGGGCCGTCGCCTCGGTCGAACGCTCGTCCGATGGGGAGTGATCACTGAGGAACAGCTGAAAGAGGCGTTGGCTCACCAGGAAGAACGCGGTGGCGTCCTCGGGAAATGGCTCGTGGAGACAGGCGCGGTCTCCTCGGGGCGGATGCGGGAGCTTCTGGAGCGGTTCCACCGGAGGCGGCGGCTCTCGGTCGCCACCATTAGCGTGGACCGGGCAGTGGTGCAGCTCATTCCGTCTGACCTCGCATGGGCGTGGTGCGCCATGCCGCTCTCGGTAGACAACAACGAGCTCGTGGTGGCGGTGCCGGATGCCTCGGAGTCGGAGTGCGTCACGGCGTTGGCCGACGCGACAGGGCTCACCATCCAACCCGTCTCCTGTCCCGAGGACGAGATCGTTCAAGCCCTCATTCGGCACTACGGACCGCAGGGCACGATCCCCGAGGAGTGGCTCTTTGGCTCGGCCCCCCTCAGCAAGTACCGTTTCGAGACGTACGTGGTAGGCGACGCGAACCGTCACGTCTTCGAAGCCGCGATGGCGGTCGCGATGTACCCGGGGGAGCGCTACAACCCGCTCTTCATTTACGGTGAGGTGGGCCACGGGAAGACACACCTGCTGAACGCCATCGGGAACAGGATCCTCGAGAGAAGGCCTGCCCAGGTCGTGCTGTACCTCCCCGCCGTTCGATTCGCTGATGAGCTGCTCCGGGCCGTGGAGCGAAACAGGTTGGCCGAGTTCCGTACCGCCTACACGCGCACGTCGGTCCTGCTCCTCGATGATGTGCAGTTCTTGGCGGATCAGCGGGCGGTTCAGGAGGAGTTCGCGAACCTGTTCGAGGTGATGCAGGCACGCGGCCGGCAGATCGTGGTGACAAGCGACCGCCCGCCTGAAGAAGTGCAGGCCCTTGCGGATCGCGTACGGTCAGGATTGGGGGCAGGGCTCATCGTGGGAGTCGAAGGTCCGAGCACCGCGATGAAAGCGGCGATCCTCATGGAGAAGCGACGAGAGCACGGCTGGCCGCTGCCGGATAGCGTGATCAAGCGCGTCGCAGCGGAAGCCGACGGCGACGTCCGTAGGCTCGAGGGGATTCTGCGCACCATCTGTGCGCGCATCGAACTTGACAAGGAAAGGCCAATTGACGATATAGTAACTCACGTTCTCACGACTGTTCGTGGCGACGGAGACGTCGCAGAACCGTGGAAGGCGGCCCCGAGCGCGAAGGGGCGTCCACACCCAACAAGCAGGTGAGCACGATGGCGAAGCAGCAGCAGCGTCTCGGCGACCTCCTCGTCGAACACAAAGTCATCACGAAAAAACAGCTGAAGCAGGCGCAGGAAGAGCTGGCTCGCGATAGAGAGGGACGTCGACTGGGAAGAATCCTGGTGGACCTCAACTTCGTTGGAGAAGAGACTCTCATCAGCTTCCTGGCCCGCCAGTGTGGGATGCCTCACCTGAGGTTGGGGGATTATGAGATCGATAGTGAGGTGATCAAGTACGTTTCCCCCGAACTCGTGATAAAGTACCAGGCCGTTCCGATCGACAAGCTTGGGAAGATCCTCACCGTGGCGATGGTGGATCCGCTCGATGACGAGGCCCTGGAGGGGCTGCAGAAGGCGACCGGCTTTGTCGTGAAGCCCATCGTATGCTCCGAGAAGGATATCGAAGACGCCATCGAGCGGTACTACGGGGCGGGGGTGCTCGAGGCGAGCAAGGAGTACCGAAGGCGGCTGGCCTCCGAGGCGGCAGGGGAGGTCGTCACCGAGCAGGAGCCGGTGGCGGTCGAGGAATCCCTCGAGGGGTTGCGCCCTCTCAAGGCCTACACGTTCGACGAGTTCGTGGTCGGCCACGCGAACCAGTTCACTTACGCCACGGCGAAGGCCGTCGCGGAGGCTCCCGCCCAGGACTACAATCCGCTCTTCATCTACAGCGGTGTCGGGCTTGGAAAGACCCATCTGATCAACGCGATAGGGAATCATATTCTGGCTCGAGATCCAAACTCTCGCGTGATCTACCTTTCATCAGAGCGCTTTACCGCAGAACTCGTGAGCGCGATTCAGCGAAACGATATCAAAAGTTTCAGGCGGAGATACCGTGAGGTCGATGTTCTCCTGTTGGATGACATTCACTTCCTCGCGGGAAAGGAACGTGCCCAGGAGGAGTTCTTCCACACGTTCAACGAGCTCTACAACGCGCACAAGCAGATCGTGACGACGAGCGATCGGCCTCCGAAGAGCATGCTCACGCTAGAGAAGCGTCTCCGGAGTCGATTCGAGGGGGGCATCATTACCGATATTCAGCCCCCGGAGTACGAGACCCGCCTGGCCATCTTGCACAAGAAGCTGGAACGCATGGGGCAGCGAGTGGATGACTCGGTGCTTGAGCTCCTCGCCGAGCGGATCACGTCGAACATCCGGGAGTTGGAGGGAGCCCTGCGAGGCGTCATCGCGTCCGCGGAAGCAGCGGGGGAATCGATCACTCGTCGATTCGCCGAGCGCGTCCTCGACGACATCCTCGGTGAGAGCGAGGCTGCCTTGCGGCAGCGAGAGCTCGAAGAGGAAGTGGACGACCTCATCACGAAGGCCAAGGCGAGGCTGCAGGACGTGATCGAGGCGGGGGTCGAGGCGGAGTTGCCGGAGGCGGTGGAGCAGGCGAGGTCACAGCTCGAGGCGGCGGTCGAGGCACGGCGAGCCGGTGATCTCAATTCGGCACGGCGCGAGGCGACGGAATCGCGAGAGCGATCCGTTGCGCTGCTGCGAGAGGTGGAAGAGAGCCGGAAGGTACGCGCGAGGGAGAGGCTCGAGGCCGGCGTTCGCGAGAAGCTGGCGGCGCTGCAGGAGATGCTCAAGAAGGCGTCGGCGGTGGGCGTTGACGCCGCCCTCGTCCAGGAACTGGCGGATGGTGCACGTGCCATCGAAGGGAACGTCGCCCGAGGCGCGGATCCTGTGCCGTTGGAAGCAGAGGTGAGCAAGCTCTCGCGTCGGGCCGTGAAGGCGATCGAGGAGGCTTCCGTGGCCTCCCGCGCCACCGAGGAGGCCCGCGCGCTCGAGTGGGAGATCACGGCGGTCCAGGCGGACCTGGATCGGCTCGCGGCGATGACCAAGGGCCGGCTGGGGAGCCAGGCGGGAGAGGCGGAGCGGCTGCTCCGCGAGGCCGGGGTGCTGGCCAGGGCGGGGCAGGTGGCCCAGGCGCGAGACCTCGTGAAGCAGGCTCGCGCCATTGCGGTCGCGCTCAGGGAGACCGAGGGAGAAGAGGCGGAGGAACCGCAGAAGCTCGATGCGAGCCAGGCGGTAAAGAGCGCGGTGAGTGCCATCGAGCGGGCCAAGGCGGAGGGAGCGAGGGAGCTGTCGCCTGAACCGCTGGAGGAGGCGGAAGACCTCGTGATCAACGCGGAGGCGATGCTCGACGCCGAGGAGTTCGACGAAGCCCTCGCGTACGCCTTGCGTGCGGAAGAAGCGGCGCTGCGAGCCCTGTCTTCTGCGATCGAGCAGAAGACCGAGATGAAGCGCAAGGAGACGGAGGAGAACCTCGCGAAGGCGCTCCAGCTCGTGGCCCAGGCGCGAGAGATCGGGGCCGATGAGTACGCACCGGAGGAGCTGGACGCGGTGCTCGCCACCGAGCGGCAAGTGAGGGCAGCCTCGGCGGAGCAGCGGGTGCCTGAAGCTCACGCGATGAGCCTCGAGCTCGTCGCCGCGTGCCAGAAGCTCGTCGAGGAGACGAAGAACCGGAAGACCGAGGCGCTGAGGAAACGGCTCGAGGACCTGCTCACGTCCGCAGAAGGCGTGGTGGAGCAGGCGAGGGCGCGCGGCGCGGCGAAGTACTGCGGGAAGGAACTGGCGGAGATCGAGCGGCGGATAGGCGATGGGAAACGCTTCCTGAAGCTTGGTCAGTTGGAGAAGGGCATCGAGTCGTCGCTCGACCTCCCCGACGTAGCCCACGAGCTCGCGCGCAAGACCGAGGAGGCGCGTGCGGCGGAGGAGGCGCTACGGAAGCGGAGCAAGGAGACCCTGAGGGAAGCGGAATCCATCCTCCAGGGCGCCCTCGCTGCGGGTGCGTTACGCTACGTGCTAAAGACGTTTCAGGAGGCCCAGGTCGCGTTGGCGAGGGCGGTGGAGATGGTCGATGGAGACGACCCGCAGCGCGCCTTCCAGGAGAGCCAGGCGGTCCTCGAGCAGGCGAGGCGCGTGTTGGAGGCCATCGAGCAGAAGAAGCTCGAAGCCAAGCGTGCGGAGCTGCAGGGGGTCATCCAGGCGGCGAAGGCCAGCCTCGAGCAGGCGGTGAGAGAGGGTGCCGAGAAGTACGTCCCTTCCTTGCTCGCTGAAACGAGGAATTCCCTCGCCTCGATCGAGGCCGCGTTGGCCGAGGGGCGGTACGACGATGGCCTGGCGCTGAGAGGACAGCTCGAAGAGCTCGTGCGGCAGACCCGCCAGGAGGCGCAGGAGCGCCGAGAGCACGAAGAGCGAATCAGGAATCACTGCAAGGAGCTGCTCGGATCGGTGGCCGAGTTCGTCGCGCAGTCGGAGGCCTTGGACGCGGCTCGATACGCCGGACACCAGCTCGCGCTCGTGAAGGCGAAGGTGGGCGAGGTGAACGAACTGCTGGCCGCGGACAAGGTCGAGGATGCGGAGACGGCGGCCGAGGCGGCGTTGTCAATGGCGGAGAACCTCCTGCTGGCGACGCGGGAGGAGCGCGCCGCAGAGATGCGGCGCACGCTCGAAGGGTACGTCGAGACCCTCTCGGAGATGCTGCGTCTCATCCTCGAGACCGGGGGGCGACGGTACGCACCGGAGAAGGTGCAGCGCTCTGAAGCACGGCTCGAGGAGCTTCACCAGTACCTCTCTTCGGGGCAGTACGAGAGTGGGTTGGAGTACGCGGCTCCTCTCGAGGCGGCCCTCTCTCAGCTCCAGCAAGAGACCGAGGCGAAGCGGGCGGAGGAGGAAGAACTGCGACGGGCCACGAGGTCGAACTTGGACCGCGCAGAGGAGCTCCTTGGGCAGTCGATCGCGATCGGCGCTGCCGAGTTCGCCGAGGATTCGTTGAAGAACGTCCAGGCGCTCTTCACCAGGGCGGTGGAGGTGAGCCGGTCCGACGACACGAGACGAGCCTTCGAGCTCTCGCAGGGGGTGATGGAACGAGCCGCGAAGCTCGTCGATGAGACGAAGGTCCGCAAGGCCGAGGCCCTGCGGGCGCGACTCTCCCGGAAGGTGGCGGAGCTCCACCGCGGCCTCGCGGAGGCCAAGGCCAAGGAGGTGGACCGCTACGCGCCCGAAATGTTCAAGCAGGCCCAGGAACGGATCAGGTCGGTGGAGGCTTCGCTCCGGAGCGAGGATTTCGAGACAGGCCTCAGCGTCGCGGAGCAGGCACGGGTCACCTTGGAGGAGGCGACCGAACAGGCACGACTGCGCAAAGAGGAAGAGGCCCGGGTGAGGAAGGAGGTCGAAGAGCGGCTCAGCCAGGCCGCCAAGACTGCCCTCGAGGCCGAGAACGAAGGGGCACGTACCTTCGCGGCCGACCGACTCCGGGCGTACCGAATGGTCGTGCAGGAGACGAAGGACTTGTTGGTGAAGGGCGAGGTGGAGAAGGCGTTCGTCACCTCACAGAACCTCGTGGCCGATGCGCAGAGTCTCTTACAGGAAACCCTCATCGCCAAGCGCCGCGCCATGCAGCAGCAGATCGCCGATGGCTTGGCCGCGGCCACTCGACTCGTGGAGGAGGCGGAAGAAGCAGGGGCCATCCGGTTCGTTCCGGAGAAGCTGCAGGCCTGGCGTGAGATGCGCGAGGGTGTGGTGAGCCTCATGGAGCGCGGGGACCTCGTGACGGGCGTGGAGAGGGTGGAGGCCCTCCGCACCGAGGCTGAGCAGCTGAAGGCAGAGGCGCTGCGGCGGAAGAAGGAGGAGGAGGACTTCAAGAACCGCGTCGAGGCCGCGCTCAAGAGGGCGGAGCAGGTCATCGCCGATGCCGAGAAGGCGGGCGTCGTGGGCAAGGAACTCAAGAAGGCCGAAGTGCTCCTCGGGCAGGCGAAGCGTGCACAGGAGGCAGCCAACCTCGAGAAGAGCCTCAAGTTCAGCGCCCTCGCGACGAGCAAGGCCATGGAGCTCATGGCGGAAGCGGGTATCGCGACGCCTCCTATCGAGGATCTCGACCTTGACCTCTCGGTATCCGAGGCACCCGTGACGAAGGAAGAGGCCCGCCCCGCCACGCCGGTGGTGTCCGAAGAGGCGCTCCCCTCCCTCAGGCCAAAGCCGCGTCCTTCGCCCTTGCGGCCGACGGTGCCCCCTCCCGCCCAACCGCGTGTCCCGGCAGACCCGAAACTACGGGCGGAGCTCGAACGGCAGTTCCAACTCATCAAGGACATGACCTTCGAGACGTTCCAGGTGGGAGACGTCAACCGCTTCACCTACCAGACCGCACGGGCCGTGGCTGAGTCGCCGGGCACGGCGATGTACAACCCGTTGTTCGTGCACGGGTCGGTCGGTGTGGGCAAGACGCATCTCATCAACGCCACGGGCTGGAAGGTGAAGGAACTGATGCCGGATGCCCTCGTGGTGTACATGTCGTCCGAGGGGTTCGCGAACGTGTTGGTTGAGGCCATCGAGACGGATAGCATCGAGGCACTCCGGGCACGGTTTGCCGCCATTGACGTGCTCATCGTCGATGACATCCAGTTCCTCGCGGGCAGGGAGCGTGCACAGGAGGAGTTCGCCTTGGTGTTCAACCGGATGGTGAACCAGAACAAGCAGGTCATCATCTCGAGTGACCGACCGCCGAGCGAGCTTACGACCCTCTCGGAGATGCTCCGTTCGCGGTTCGAAAAGGGGTTCGTGACCGACCTGCAACTCCCTGAGGCCGCGGTGCGGACGAAGATCCTCCGACGGCAGGCCGAGCGAGAGGGGCTTGACATACCTGAAAAGGTTATCAAGCTTCTGGCGGAAAGCATCAACACCAACTTGAGGGAGCTGCAGGGCGCCCTCAAGAAGCTGGTGGCTCACTGCCGCCTGAGCGGAAGGCCGGTCGACCTGAGTGCCGCGGTGGAGGTGCTCAAGAGCATCATGCCCGACATTCAGATCGACATGGAAGCCCTCGGCCTTGAGAGGGCTCTCACGGAAGAGGAGCTCGCGCTCCTTGAGGAGGAGAGGAGGCTCCGTGAAGAAGAGGAACGGCTCAAGGCAGAGGAGGCTCGTCTCGCGGCCGAGGAGCTTCGTCTCAGGGAAGAGGAGAAGCGTCTCCGCGAGGAGTGGTGAGAGTGATTCTCGTGAGAGTGCAAAGCACCTTCGGCAGACCGTACGAACTCCTGGTCTTCTGATGTAGGATGGGAAGCCATGCCTGAGAATCCCCAAGACATGGATCTTGAGCAGCGACGGAAGCAGCTCGAGGAGCGTCGTCGACTGCTCGAACAGCGTCGGTTGGAGATCGCCCGCGCGCGTGCCGCCGAGGGCGCCCCGACGCCCGAGGCAGGGCCGAAGGCCCCTCCAGTTCCTCCTCGACCGACGCCCGCACCGCCGGAGGCTCCTCGGGTGGAGCGCCCCGTGGCTCCTCCAAGGCCACCGGCGAGAGAACCAGTGGCTCCGCCGACGGCGCCCCCACGGCCGGTGGGAGCCCCTCCTCAGAAGCCCACGGTGCCCCCACCCCCGGTGGGTGTACCGCCGAAGGCGCCGGAGCCGCCCCCGAGACCAGAGCCACCGGTTGCGAGGGTCGCTTCCGTGGCTCCTCCAAAGCCGGAGCCGCCACCGGCGGCTCCTCCGAAGGCTCCGCCGGCGGCCCCTGTCGTGCCTCCGCAGGCACCACCGAAACCGGAACCCGTGGGTGCCAAGCCGGTGCCCCCGAAGGCGCCAGAGCGCCCCGCTCCTCCGCCCAAGCCAGAGGTGGTCGCACGTGCCGCCCTGCCGCCGAAGCGTTCCCCGTTGCCCTTGGTGATCGGCGGGGTGGTGGTGATCGTGGCGGGCCTCGTGGGGTTCCTCGTGATGTCGTCGAGCAAGAAGGCCTCGCAGGTGGCGGAGGTCACGAAGGCACGAGAAGACTCGCTGCGAGCGGTGCAGTTGGCGAGGGCGCGCGAGGACTCCCTCAAGCGGGTGCTCGAAGCGGCCGCGTCCTCGAGTATCGCCGCCCTCCGCGAGAAGCTCGCAGAGGCCGAACGCCTCCAGGCGCAGACGCGCGCCAAAGGTGACTACGACCAGGCCTTGGCGGAACTGGAGGAGGCGGTCCGACTCACGACCCAAGGGAGCCATGAAGCCGCACGCCTCCGGGCCCAGGCAGGGCTGGAGCGCATCGAGAGCGCCATCGATCGGAGCAGGAGGATCCAGGAACGAGAGGACCTCGCCAAGCGCGATCGTGACCAAGCCCTCGCGCGTCTCCGCGCGGAGGTGACAGCCTTGAGCGAGAGCGTCGCCGTGCTCAAGAGGGACCGGGGCACGGCCTTCGCGGGCGCCCAGCTCCAGCAACTCGAGCAGATCGTCCAGAAGGCGCGCCAGTTCGTGGACGCCGAGAACATCACCGGGGGCCAGGAGCAGGTCTCCTACGGGTACGACATGGTCTCAAAGGTGAGATTCGCTATCACCGACGGGAAGCGGCAGGAGGCGGAAGCCCAACGGCTGCTCCGCGAGCGCCAGGAACAGGCCCGGAGGGACTCCATCCAGAGGGCCGAACTCGCGAAGCAGCAACTCGCCCAGCCGCCGACCGAACCGGTGGCGGTAAAGCGGGTTCCCGCGGTGTACCCCCCTGCGGCGAGGGCTGCGAACGTCCAGGGGACCGTGGAGATCGAGTTCGAGGTCGGCGTCGACGGCCGCGCCCGTGACTTCAAGGTCGTGAAGAGCCTGGGTGCCGGGTGCGACGAGGCCGCCATCGAGGCGCTCAAGCAGTGGGAGTTCAAGCCGGGTACCCAGGGAGGCAAGCCGGTGCCCGTGAGGATCAAACTCCCGTTCGTCTTCAGGAAGCAGTAGGGAACGACCGGAGGGGTTCGCGTGGTCCAGGTGCTGCGAGAGCGACTGGGAGACGTACTCGTTCGCGAGGGGATGATCACGGAGGAGCAGCTCCGCGAGGCCCTTCAGTACCAGCGGCGCAAGGGGACGACCCTGCCCCAGGCCCTGGTCGAGTTGGGCTTCGTCTCCGAGGACGATATCGTGGTGTCGCTCGGAGAGCACCTTGGGGTGCCCCACATCAAGCTGAAGTCATACAGCATCGACCCTGCGATCATTCAGCTTGTTCCGGAGAGCACCGCAAGGCAGTATCATTTGATACCGCTCTCGAAGGTTGGCAATACGCTGACCGTCGTGATGAGCGATCCCCTCAATATTTTCGCGATAGATGATTTGAAATTCCTTACCGGCTGCGATATAGAAGCTATTGTAAGCACGGAAAGCGATATCGCAGCGGCAATTGAGAAATACTACGGTGCTGGCTCCGCCGCCATCGAGGGTCTCGTGGGGGAGGTGGAGGAGGAGCGGATGGAGATGGTGAGGATTGACCCAGACGAGGAGGAGGAGATCAAGCGGCTGCAGAGCGAGGCGAACGATGCGCCTCTCGTCCGTCTGGTGGAGACCTTGCTCATCAATGCGGTGAAGGAGCACGCCTCCGACATCCACATCGAGCCGGAGGAGAACCGTGTCTGCGTGCGGTACCGGATCGATGGGAGGTTGCGCGAGGTGGCGAGCCCCCCAAAGACGATTCACGCGGCGATCGTGTCGCGGATCAAGGTGATGTCGAAGTTGAACATCGCGGAGCGTCGCCTCCCGCAAGACGGGAGGACCCGCGTCCGCTTCCAGGGGAGAGAGATCGACTTCCGAGTCTCGACCCTCCCGCTCCAGCACGGCGAGAAGGTGGTGCTCCGCGTGCTCGACAAGTCTGCGGTGGTGACGAGCCTGGACAAGCTTGGGTTCGACACGGACAGCCTCGAGAAGTTCAAGTACGCCCTGAATCGGCCGCACGGGATCATCTTGCTCACTGGGCCCACGGGGAGTGGGAAGACGACTACTCTGTACGCGGCGCTCATGCACGTGGCGACGCGTGAGAAGAACGTGATCACGATCGAGGACCCTGTCGAGTACGAGCTCCCGGGCATCAACCAGGTCCAGGTGAGGCCGGACATCGGGCTCACGTTCGCGGCCGGGCTGCGGAGCATCCTCAGGCAGGATCCGGACATCATCATGGTGGGCGAGATGCGCGATACGGAGACGGCGGAGATCGCGGTGAAGGCCGCCCTCACCGGTCACCTCGTGCTCTCCACCTTGCACACGAACGACGCCCCCAGCGCCGTGACCCGTATGGTGGACATGGGGATCGAACCGTTCCTCGTGGCCTCGTCGACGGTGTTGGTTGCGGCACAGCGACTCGTGCGACGGATCTGTTCGCGCTGTGCCGAGCCGTTCGAGGCGGATCCGAAGACCCTGGAGTCTCTCGGCTTGCGTCCTGGTGAGGTGACGTTCTACCGGGGCGCAGGGTGCAAGCGATGCGGGGACCGCGGGTACAAGGGCCGGGCCGCCGTGCTGGAGGTCATGCTCGTCACCCGCGAGATCCAGAGCCTCATCGTTCAGAACAGGAGTGCCCCCGAGATCCGGGAGGTGGCGCGCCAACAGGGGATGCGGAGCCTGCGGGAGAATGCGCTCGCCTTGGCGATGCAAGGTCTCACCACGCTGGAGGAGGTGCTCACCGTGACTGTCGACGAGACGCCCACGTTCGGGCAGGTTCCCGTGACGGATTCGAGGCCAGGCTCCGTCATTCCACCAGTCCGTGAGACTGGGTTGAGGCCGGTATGAGAGGGTGGACGGTAGCCTGGCTCTCGCTCACGGTCGGTGTCTCGTTTGGGGCACTGCCGTGGTGGGACGGGGGCGTCTACGGTCAGCTCTCGTTCAGGGTTCCCGTCGAGGTCGTGAATGGACCGCGGGCGACCGACGAGTGTCCCGTCACGGTCGAGATCAACTTCACCGAGGTGTTGCTCGACCTCGGGGTGGTGGGGGCCCTCGACGAGGCCTCCATACGGGTCATCCGCGCCATCCAGGATAGCACAGAGCTGTTTGGGGCCCCCCTCTCTTACATCTTCGAGAAGGCGCCGGACTTCGCCTCGATTAGCCGCGCACGGGGCTGGCTCTCGTGGATCACCGACAAGGCTATGGCTCCTCACGAGCGGGTGATCTACCATGTGTACTTCGACGTGCAGGCCCACGGCGTGTACTTCGAACCCGTTCCCCTCTCGTGGGAGGCCCTGTACTACCACCCGGCGAACATCGTGCACGGAGGGAGCTTCGAACCGGTCACCTCGTAGGTTGACCCTTCGAGGAACCCTTGGGCGGGGTGGTCCGCAGGCAAGGGGCCGGGCTCGGCGCAGCCCCACCCATCCGGCCATTGGGGAAGGTGGAGCCTCGCGATCGTTCCAGGCTCCTCCACGAGTTGGGAGGCCCTGATCGAGCGGCTCGAGCCCAATCGGTCGTACCTCCTCGGCGGCTACGTACGCGCGGTCTCGGCTGGAGGGGAGCCGAGCCCGGTGAACGTGAGCTTCTCCCTCGGAGGGCCTCGGACGATCAAGTTCACGAAGGAGCAGAACCTCTCGCCGGCCGGCTGGTGGCGGTGCGAGATCCCCCTCCCTATCGTACCTGAGGTACTTCCGTTTGGTATCTCCTTTGATTTCACGGGCATCGCGCCTGATACCCTGTGGGTTGACGACCTCTTCATCTACGCAGACCCGCCGATGGTCGCGGTGGGTGCGGGGGAGAGGCTGCAATGATGGGCCACCTTTGGTAGTGGGAGCACCGGTGTGGTAACGATCCACGATCTGCTCCAGGTGATGGTCGAGAAGAACGCCTCGGATCTCCATATCGGGGTGGGGACCGCACCACTCCTTCGCGTGGATGGGGAACTGTACCCTCTCCGGGAGTACGGGAAACTCGACCCGGAAATGTGCCAACGGCTCGCGTATGGCATGCTGAACGACCAGCAGATAAAGCGCTTCGAGGCCTCGGGGGAGCTTGACCTCTCCTATGGCGTCCGGGGGCTGTGCCGGGTACGCGTCAACGTCTACCGTCAACGCGGTACCGTGGGGGTCGCGCTGCGGAACATCCCGTTCAAGGTGCCCTCCTTCGAGGAACTCGGGCTGCCCCCCGCTGCCCGAGACGCGGCCGAGGTGCCCAAGGGGCTCGTGCTCGTGTGTGGCCCCACCGGACATGGGAAGAGCACCACCCTCGCGTGTCTCATCGATATCATCAATTCGACGCGTAGTTGCCACATAGTCACCATAGAGGATCCTATTGAATACCTTCACCAGCACAAGCAGTCATACATTACTCAGCGCGAGGTGGGGGACGATACGCAGTCCTTCAAGACCGCTTTGAAGTATGTATTAAGGCAGGATCCGGACGTTATACTCATTGGAGAGATGCGAGATCACGAGACTATTGAGGCGGCGCTGGTTGCCGCCGAGACGGGTCATCTCGTGTTTGCCACGCTCCACGTGACGGATGCCCCCCAGTCCGTGAACCGGATCATCGACGTGTTCCCCCCGCACCAGCAGCAGCAGGTGAGGATTCAGCTCTCGTTCGTGCTCCAGTACGTGTTCGTGCAGCAGCTCCTCGCGAGGGACGATGGGCCCGGGCGTGTCCTCGCCTGCGAGGTGATGGTGGGGACGCCTGCGGTGCGCAACATCATCCGCGAAGGCAAGATCGAACAACTGTACAGCGTGATGCAGACGAGTATCAAGGAACGGATGATGACTATGAATCGCTCCTTGGCTGAATTGACTCGTCGTGGTATCATCACACACGAAAAGGCGATCGCACATAGTACGAATGTGAAGGACCTGAAGCTGCTTCTCAGCCAAGCCACGTGAGGAAGGGGGACGCTCGTGCCTCTCTTTGTCTACGAGGGCCGTGACGGCAAGGGGAATCCCGTGAGCGGGACGATCGAGGCCAGGAGCCAGAGCGCGGTCATCGCCATGCTCCGCCCTCGCGGATTCATCGTGACCTCCGTCAAGGAGAAGCGTGAGGCGGCGGGGCTGGGGGCGATGCTCGGCCTCAAGCGCGGGGTGAAGACCCGGGACCTCACGATTTTCTCCCGCCAGTTCTCCACGATGGTCAACGCCGGCCTCGCCTTGCTCCAGAGCCTCGACATCCTCGCTACCCAGAGCGAGAGCCCGGTACTGAGGAGCACGCTGCGGGCCGTACGGACGGACGTGGAGGTCGGGCTTCCCCTGTCTCAGGCGCTCGGCAAGCATCCCCACGTGTTTCCCCGATTGTACGTCGACCTCGTCCGCGCGGGGGAGACCGGTGGCGTGCTCGATGTCATCCTCCTGCGGCTCGCGAACTACTTGGAGAAGATGGAGAGCCTCCGTCGCAAGGTGAAGACCGCCATGGCGTACCCGGTCACGGTGTTATCCGTGGCGCTGCTCATCACGGCCGGGCTCATCGCGTTCGGTGTCCCGGTGTTCGCGAGGTTGTACGAAGGGTTCGGGGCTCAGCTCCCGCTCCCTACTCGTATGTTGATCGCGCTCAGCATGATCATGAAGCGGTTCTTCATCGTGATTATTGCGGCGATCGTTGGAGGCCTATTCCTCCTGAACAAGTGGCGCGCCACCGAGGAGGGATCGAGGAAGTTCGACAAGTTCTTGCTGGGTTTGCCCGTGTTCGGCCCTCTTATCCTCAAGACGGCCATCGCGCGTTTCACCCGTACGTTCGGGACGTTGCTCTCTAGTGGCGTGCCGGTCCTCGAGGCCCTCGAGGTAGTTGCGCAGACCGCGGGGAACCGGATCATCGAGGACGCGACGCTGCGGGCGCGCTCGAGCATCAAGGAGGGGGAGACGATCTACGCCCCACTCGAACGGATCGGGGTGTTCCCGCCCATGGTGACCCAGATGATCGCGGTAGGTGAGGAGACCGGGGAGTTGGCGGACATGCTCATCAAGGTGGCTGACTTCTACGACGACGAGGTCGACGCCGCCGTGAGCGGTCTCACCTCCATGATCGAGCCGTTGCTCATCTCGTTCCTCGGGGTGGTGATCGGTTTCATCGTGATCGCGATGTACATGCCGCTCTTCAACCTGCCTCAGCTCCTCATGCGTCAGAGATAGGCGTTCCCCCGAGGGGTCGATGGCTCCCCCTCCTGTCGAATCGAAGGCGTAGCACAAGGAGGCAGGCGCTGGTCGCCCCCACGGACAAGGGGCTGGAGCCTTCGGCCTCCGGTGGCACGAGTCCGAGGCGAGAGCGGGTGAGTGCTCGTCGATCCAGGCGGCGCCTCGTCGAAGAATTCGACGTGAGCCGCCGCGAGCTGCGGCAGCGGTGTCTGGCGCTGAGTGTGGCGAGGGTCGTGGTGGGGGTGATCTTGGCCGTGATCGCCTCCCGATGGCCCCAGGTGTGGACCTGCCCCGGGGCGGAGTTGGCGAGGGTGGGCGTGCCGATCCGCCTCACGATCGCCGTCTACGTGCTGGCGGCGATCACCCTCCTGGTCATCGTGATGCGATCGCCTACGCCGAAGGCGGTGGGCCAGGCGAGCCTCGCCGTCGATCTGCTCGCGGTCTCCGCGTTCGTCGCGTTCTCCGGCGGGACAGAGAGCCAGCTCGTGCTCCTCTACATGTTCGTCATCGTGGGTGCGTCGACCTTGCTCTCGCCGATCAGTGGCATGACGTCGGCCATCGCGAGCGTGTGCTCCCTCAGCCTCATCTATTTCGGGCAGAGGATAGGACTGTTGCCGGGGTGCCCAGAACTGATCGAAGGGCAGGGGAGTGCGTTCCGGTTCGTCGCGGTCCTCTCCTTCCTCGTGCTCACCGGTTTCCTCGCGGGTTTCCTCGCGGTGAGCGGGAGTCGCTTGAAGCTGATGAACGTGGAGATACTCGAGAGCCTGAACGCGGGGGTAGTCATCATCGACATGGACGGGACCGTGCAATACCTCAACGCCATGGGGAGCAGCCTGCTCGGCGTCCGGGCGGAGGAAGTGCGGGGGAAGCCGGTCGACCGCCTCCTCACCGGGGGAGCGGGGGAGGCCATCTTGGGCACCCTGAGGACCAGGGTTCCCGTCTCCCGGATCGAGGTGTCGCTACCCACGCCGCGCGGTACGGTGCCCGCGGGGATCACGACCTCGGTGTTGACGGACCGCCGTCGCAGCATGTGGGGCGTCGCGGCGACCTTCGTGGACCTCACGGAGGCGAAGAGGATCGAGGAGCGGCTTCGTCACGCCGACCGCATGACAACCATCGCCCTGTCTGCCGCCGGGATGGGGCATGAGTTGCGGAACCCGCTCGCGTGCATCAGGGGGGGAGTCGACCTCCTCGCCGAGGTCGTGCCCCAGACGGGCGAACTCGCCGAGGTGATGGGGCTCATCACGAGGGAGACCCAGCGGCTTAGCACGATCGTGGAGTCGTTCCTCGACATGAGCCGTGTCTCCTCGCCCGTTAAGGGACGCCACATGTTCAGAGAGGTGTGGCGTGAGGTCGAACAGGTCCTCGGACTCAAGTTCGGAGACGTACTGCGGTCCTCGGTGAGGCTCGAGGTGACCCCCGGCTCGCTCGACGTGTGGACGCACGTAGACGTGGGGCAGATGAGACAGGCGCTCCTCAACCTCGTCCAGAACGCAATAGAGGCGCTTGCGCACGGAGGACGGATCGAGGTATCATGTCGAACCGCGCCCTCGGACGGATCGGAGGGCAGCCGTGCCGGTGTGGAGATCGTCGTGAGCGACGATGGGCCGGGGATTCCACGAGGCGCGGAGGAGAGGATATTCGAGCCGTTCTACACGAGCAAGGCCCGTGGGACAGGCCTCGGCCTCGCCACGGCGAAGCGGATCGTCGAAGCCCACGGCGGGGAGATACGTCTCGCATCGAGCGGCCCCGGTGGGACCGCGTTTCGAATCTGGTTGCCCGATGCGTCGGGTCCTGAGCCCGGCATAGGAGGAACGTTGTGGAACTCAACGTCAATACTTACCTCAGACGACTCGTAGACGAGAACGCGTCCGACCTGCATTTCAAGGTCGGATCTCCGCCAGTCCTCAGGATCAACGGCCAGCTCGTGATCTTGGAGGGGAACCGGCTCAGCCCCGCGGAAGTCGAGCAAGTCGCCATGTCCTTGCTCCCCGAGAGCAAGCGGGCCCTGCTCGAAGCCGGACGCGAGCTCGACGTCGCCTACAGCGTCCCAGGGTTGGGACGGTTCCGAACGAACATCTACAAGCAGAGGGGCACGTTCGCGATCGCCATCCGCTACATCCCCTCAAGCGCGGAGCTCACCTTCGAGGGTCTCAACCTTCCGCCGGTGCTCCGCGACCTCGCCGACCAGCCCAGAGGGCTCATCCTCGTCACCGGTACCACCGGGAGCGGGAAGTCGACTACCCTTGCCGCGATGATACAGCATATCAACTCCACCCGTCGTGGCCACATAGTAACGATAGAAGACCCGATAGAATTCCTTCATAGGGACAACAAGTGTATCATAAGTCAGAGAGAAATAGGGGAGGACACAGAGAGTTTCGCGACTGCTCTGAAATATGTGGTCCGGCAAGACCCAGATGTGATCCTCGTGGGAGAGATGAGAGACGTGGAGACCGTAGCTTCGGTCATCCAGGCCGCGACGACGGGGCACCTCGTTTTCAGTACGCTCCACACGACGGATACCGTGCAGACGATCAACCGGATCGTGAACTTCTTCCCCGCACACCAGCACCAGCAGGTGAGGGTGGACCTGTCGGCGTGTTTGAAGGGGATCATCGGACTGCGGCTGCTCCCGAGGGCGGACGGGACGGGGAGGGTGCCAGCGGTGGAAGTCATGGTCTCGACGCCCACGATACGCGATCTTCTCCTCGCTGAGGAGAAGATCGACAAGATCAAGGAGGCGATCGAGCAAGGGAGTCTGCACTACGGCATGCAGACGTACGACCAGGCGCTCATTCGGCTGTACCGCGACGGGCTCATCCACTACGAGGAGGCGCTCAACCACGCCACGAGCCCGGGTGACCTTGCCCTGAAGATCCGCAGTGAGATGCCTGAGCGTCGGAGGTAGGGTGCGTGGAGCCGGTTCGCCTGCTCCTCGTGGATGACGAACCAGGGATCAGGGAGCTGTACGCTCGTCTCCTCACGCGGGCAGGGTTTCGAGTGAACGTCGCGGCAACCGGTCCCGAGGCCCTCGAGAGGCTCGCCTCAGACCCTGCGGAAGTGATGATCACCGACATCCGGATGCCGGGCATGGACGGGATCGAGCTCGTGACACGCGCCCGAGCTGTGGACCCTCACCTCAAGGTGATCATCATCACGGCCCACGCGGACGTGGAGTCAGCGATCGCCGCCGTCAACTTCGGTGCCTTCGGGTACCTCAGGAAGCCTTTCTCGAAACAGGAGTTGATGGATGCACTCGACCGGGCCCTCACGGTGAGGACCGCGGAGAAGGCACAGACAGGTCCGGAGCCTGCCCCCCCATGCGAGTTCGCGGGGATCGTCGGACAGAGCGAACCCTTGAAGCAGGTGTTTCGGATGGTGAGGCGCGTGGCTTCCAGCGACGCGACGGTCCTGCTCACGGGGGAGAGTGGCACGGGAAAGGAGTTGTTTGCGAAGGCCATCCACGCGAACAGCCCGCGGGCGGGGGGCAGGTTCGTGTCGATCAACTGCGGTGCCTTGCCCGAGGCACTCCTCGAGAGCGAGCTGTTCGGGCACCTCAGGGGCTCATTCACCGGGGCAGTGCGGGACAAAGAGGGGCTCCTGCTCTACGCGAACGGGGGCACGTTCTTCATGGACGAGATTGGCGACATGGCCCTCTCCACCCAGGTGAAGCTCCTGAGGGTCCTGGAGGAGAGGGAGGTCGTGCCGGTTGGTGGCACCAAACCACGCAAGGTCGACGTGCGGTTGCTCGTGGCGACCAACGTGGACCTCGAGGAGCGCGTGCGCGCGGGCAAGTTCCGTGCAGACCTCTACTACCGCATCAACGTCGTCCCCATTCATGTCCCCGCATTGAGGGAGAGAAAAGAAGACATCCCCATCCTCGTGGCGCACCTTGTCGATAAGCACGCCAGGCTCTTGGGGCTCCCCCGCAAGCAGTTCAGCAGCGAAGCGCTCGCCTCGCTCACCGCGTACGATTGGCCCGGCAACGTGAGGGAACTGGAGAACCTCGTGCAGAGATGCCTCCTGCTCTCCGACGGGCCGGTCATCGGGCCTGAGGACATCCCGCTCGCGCTCGAGCTCGGCCACTCGGGTCAGAGGAGAGCGACCTTCGAGGAGGGGGAGGGAGATCTCACTCTGGAGGAGCTGGAGAAACGGCACATCCTCCGCGTGCTTGAGCGGACCGGGTGGCACAGGAAGAAGACCGCCACGATCCTCGGGATCGACCCATCCACGCTCTACCGGAAGCTCGAGCGATACGGGATCCGTACGCCTGAGTAGGGTGCGGCGAACCGAGGAACGTCGAACCAACCCGCATCGAACTCCCCCTCGGCACCCCCAACTACCAAACGAGGCACGCGAGAGCCACCGCGGGCACCCACGTGGGCCGCACGCCTCACCGGGGCTCATGCGTGCCTCACGAGGGGGCGTCCGAGCAGCCTTGACCCTTTGGTTCCGAGGCAGTATCTTACGTAGATACCGGTAAGATGGGAAGATAGTGCCTAGGGAGGATCCTAGGCCCTTCCCCGCGCTCCTTCATCCCTTCACAAGACGAGGATGCCATGCCCCTGTACGAGTACCTCTGCCAGGACTGCAACGCACGCTTCACGAAGCTCCGCCCGGTCGCGGAGAGGTCCCTCCCCACGAGGTGCCCGTTCTGTTCGTCTGAACGCACCGAGCCGGTGATCTCCCGCGTGAGCGCGCTCGACTCCGGCTGTCAGTCCTCAGGCCGCGGCTTCACCTGAGGCTGACCCCTGCTCCGGGTCCCGGAGCCTGACACACCGCTCCACCCCTCTGCGTACGAGGGGCCTGCACCGGTTCCCCTCCCGAAGGTCCCGAAGGACTCGCGGTTCCCTGCCTTCCCGCAACCTGTCCCACGGCGCGCAGACGCGCCATGCCCCAGCTCGCCGCCCTTCCCGTGTGGTCGGACTGAGGGGCCCTCGGGGGTTCTCACGGAGGGCTTGCGGGCGGGAGACGGAAGGTGTATATTCCTGGCAGTTGGTTAGCAGTTATGGCCGAAGAGTGCTCATACTGAGGCCTGAAGCCCTTGAGAGACAAGGGTTCGCGTAGTCAGGCACGCTTAGCACTCTCCGTGCTAGGTTGTCTCTCGTCCCATTCCGTTTCGTCGGAAAGGAGGAAGACAGAGGTGAACGTCAGACCGCTGGCTGATCGCGTGATCGTGAAGCCCCTCGAGGCGGCCGAGGTGAAGAAGGGGAGCATCATCATCCCCGATACCGCGAAAGAGAAGCCCCAGCAAGGCGAGGTGATCGCCGTCGGACCCGGCAAGCTCGATGAGAAGGGCGTTCGCCAGCCGATGGAAGTGAAGGTGGGGGACAAGGTGCTGTACGGGAAGTACTCGGGAACTGAGGTGACCATCGAAGGAACCGAGTACCTCATCATGAGGGAGAGCGACATCCTCGCCATCATCTGAGTCTTTCCTCGGCATCAAGAGAGAACGTACTCACAAGGAGGGTATAGATGGCAAAGCAGCTGCGCTTCGATGCTGACGCGAGGAATGCCCTGAAGAAGGGCGTTGATACCCTCGCCGATGCCGTGAAAGTGACGCTCGGTCCGAAGGGCAGAAACGTTGTGCTCGAGAAGAAGTTCGGCTCTCCGACCGTCACGAAGGACGGGGTGAGCGTTGCCAAGGAGATCGAGCTCCAGGATCCGTTTGAGAACGTCGGCGCCCAGATGGTGAAGGAAGTCGCGAGCAAGACGAGTGACGTGGCCGGCGACGGCACCACGACCGCGACGGTCCTCGCTCAGGCGATCTTCAACGAGGGCATCCGGAACGTGACCGCGGGGGCCAATCCCATGGCGCTGAAGCGAGGCATCGACAAGGCCGTGGCCGCCGTGGTGAAGGAGCTCGAGAAGATCTCCACCCCCACGAAGGGCAAGCGGGAGATCACCCAGGTTGCCACCATCAGCGCCAACGGTGACCTCGAGATCGGTGAGCTCATCGCCGACGCCATGGAGAAGGTCGGGAAGGACGGCGTGATCACGGTCGAGGAGGCGAAGAGCATGACCACCTCCCTCGAGCTGGTGGAGGGCATGCAGTTCGACCGTGGCTACATCTCCCCGTACTTCGTCACGAACCCCGAGGCCATGGAGGCGGTGCTCGAGGATCCCTACATCCTCATCCACGACAAGAAGGTCAGCAGCATGAAGGACCTGCTGCCGATCCTCGAGAAGATCGCTCAGATGGGCAAGCCCCTCCTGCTCATCGCCGAGGATGTCGAGGGCGAGGCCTTGGCGACCTTGGTCGTCAACAAGCTGCGTGGCACGCTCCAAGTCGCGGCCGTCAAGGCGCCTGGGTTCGGCGATCGTCGCAAGGCCATGCTCGAGGACATCGCGGTGCTCACCGGCGGCCGCGTGATCAGCGAGGAGGTTGGCTTCAAGCTCGAGAACACCACCATCGGTGACCTGGGTCGCGCCAAGCGTGTCACCATCGACAAGGAGACCACCACCATCGTCGAGGGCTACGGCAGCCCCGAGGATATCCAGGGGCGGATCAACCAGATCCGGAAGCAGATCGAGGACGCGACCTCGGACTACGACCGCGAGAAGCTCGAGGAGCGCCTCGCGAAGCTCGCCGGCGGCGTGGCGGTGATCAACGTCGGTGCGCCCACCGAGACCGCGATGAAGGAGAAGAAGGCGCGTGTCGAGGACGCCTTGCACGCGACGCGCGCGGCGGTCGAGGAGGGCGTGGTCCCTGGTGGCGGCGTCGCCTACCTGCGGACCCTGAAGGCGATCGATACCCTCGACCTGAAGGGTGACGAGGCCGTCGGTGCGAGCATCGTACGGCGAGCCCTCGAGGAACCGATCCGGCAGATCGCGAACAACGCGGGTGCCGAGGGCTCGCTCGTCGTCCAGGAGGTGAAGGCGAGCGACAAGCTCGCGTACGGCTACAACGCCGAAACCGGGCGGTACGAGGACCTCGTGGAGGCCGGCGTGATCGATCCGACGAAGGTGGCCCGCATCGCCCTGCAGAACGCGGCCTCCATCGCCGGCCTGCTCCTCACGACCGAGTGCGTGGTGACGGAGATCCCGGAGAAGGAGAAGCCTGCTCCTGGCGGGCACGGTGGCGGCGGAGGCATGTACTAGGAGAACCTCGCTCCGCTACGCCCGGGGCGCCCAGCGCCCCGGGCGTTCTCTTTGGATGCTCCTGCACCACTTGGTGGATGGCCTCCGTCCCCGAGCCGCGCGCCTGTCTCAGGGAGCGAAGTGCGTCATGAGGACGCAGAGGCGATCGATGATCCGATCCACGACCGCCCCTGGCTGCGTGCACCCGTTGAGCATGATCGCGAAGACGAGTTCATCCCCCGCCTGCGTCGTGGCATACCCGCACAGCGCGCGGCACCCGTGGAGGGACCCAGTCTTGGCCCTCACCCTCCCCTCGGCCGGGGTCCCCCTGAGGCGTTCTGCGAGGGTGCCGGTCGACCCGGCGACCGGGAGGCTTCGCTCGAACGCGTGTCCCCAGCTCCTCTCCGTGGCGCGCAGCAACAGCGACGCCATGAAGGCCGGTGAGGCGAGGTTCATGCGGGAGAGCCCGCTCCCATCGACCATGTGGAGGCCGCCGCGCGGGACGCCCAATCGGTCGAGCGTCTCATGCACACGCGCGATTCCCGCCTCGACCGTGCCCTCGCCCCCCGCACGGCCCACCATGAGCAGCAGCTGTTCCGCCCACATGTTCTTGCTCACTCGGTTCGTGACGGCCACGATCTCGCTCAGAGGGGGAGACTGGTGGGAGGCGATCCTGACGGCCTCGGTGCGCGGGCACCCAGTCCCCGCTTCCCCCGTGACGACGAGGCCGGCGGAGGCGAGCCTCACGCGGAGCGCCTCGGCGGCCGTGAGCGCAGGAGCGGGGTTGACCACCGGGACCGCGACGGTCGGCTCCTCCCGCGGGAGCGTGCCCTCGATCACGACCGTGGGATCCCTAGGCACCCACCGCAGCCGGATCAATCGTGCCACGCAGGGGGGGCCGGTGATCACCAAGCAGGAGACGAGGCGCTCCATGAAGGGTGGCTCCACGGTCACGTGCACCGGGCGGTGCTCGGTCGCAGGCGTGAGGCGGACCATGAGGGCATTGTCGCGGTAGCAGAGCCCCGCGCCGGGAGCGGAAAAAGCGAATCCCAGGTCATCCCATGCCCATCCCTTGCCTGGGCCGCTCGAGGAGACGAGGTCCGCACACCCGAGGACACGACCGCATACCACGCGGATGCCAGCGCCCTCGACGCTGTCGGCCCAGGACTCGAGGGGCCCAGGCTCAGGGAACTCCGGGCTCTCGAACGAGGGATCCCCCCCTCCCACGATGACGAGGTCGCCGAACAGGGTGTCGTTCCGGACGGCGCCGTCACGCAGCAGTTGGGTCACGAACGTATGGTCGGGACCGAGGCACTCCAGCGCGCAGGCGGTGGTGACGAGTTTCATCGTGGAGGCCGGGACGAGTCGGGCCGATGCGTGCAGACGAACGAGCACTTCCCCCGAACGTCTCATCACCACGACCCCTGCCATGCCCCCCTCCTGCAGCAGGGGGTCGAGCACGAGGTGGAACTGCCGGGCAAGCCATCGTGCATCCCGCGCGCAGGGGCGGGGGCCGCTCGTCGCACACGCGACGAGCGACAGAAGCAGCGGCACGAGCCCCCGCGTCACGCTCCGCACGCCTCCCTTCCGGCACACCGGAAGGGTCAGGAACCGACCACTCACGTGGTGCGGGGGAAGACCTATCCCCCGATCGACGGGAAGGCAGGCGTTGCCGAGGCTCGGATGCTGAGCGTGGTCCCCGGGTACAGCGGGTCGCCCAGAGAGAGGTTGTTCCATCGTGCCAGGTCTTCGGGAGCGATGCCGAATCGACGGGCGATGGCCGAGAGGGAGTCACCCCTCCTCACGGTGTACGCGAACTCACCCTGAGGCTGGCGCCGCGGGATCAGGAGCCTCTGACCGGGGTGGATGACGGTGCCGCGCAGGTTGTTGGCCTCGCGCAAGGCCTCGACGCTCACCCCGAAGGATGCGGCGATGCGAGACAGAGAATCCCCACGCCGGACCGTGTAGGTCTCGCTGCCTCCTCCCCTCCCCGCGGGCACGCGTAACCGCTGACCAGGGTAGATGACGGATCCAGTGAGGCCGTTGGCCTCCTGGAGGGCCTTCACCGTGGTCCCATGCCGACGTGCAATCTCGCTGAGCGTCTCGCCGCGCTCGACGACGTGGGTACTGGGCAACTCTGAGCCGGATGGGGACCGCACGGAAGCGCTCGAGCCGCCCACCGCAGGCGCCTGGGCCAGCCTCACTTCCATCTCGGCCCCTGGGATCCACAGGGTCTGCCCCGCGAAGAGTCGGTCAGACAGGAGCCCGTTGGCTTTCTTGATGGCACCCTGGGAGACCCCGAAGCGACGGGCCAGCTCGCCGAGGGTCTCCCCGGGCTTGACCTCGTACGTCATCCCAGGCTCGTGCGCCCGTTCCTGCCGTGGCTCCTCGGACACCGAAGGGGTTGGGGGCGCGACACGGAGGGTCTGGCCTTCGTAAATCGTGTGCCCCCTGAGGCCGTTCCACGCGGCCAGGTCGTTCACGGTGACCCCGAACCGCGCGGCGATCCTCGCGAGGGTGTCGCCCTTGCGCACGAGGTAGGTGGTCTGCCCTGACCCCTCGGCGGTGAAGGAACGACTGCCCCCCTTCCCGGCCGGTACCGGGATGATGAGGTCGGTCCCCTCTCGGATCATGTGCGTGCTACGGAGGTGGTTGAACTCCTTGATGGCCTCCACCGTCGTCCCGTACTGACGGGCGATGAGCGAGAGGGTCTGGCCGCGGGTGACACGGTGGTGAGCCCAGGTGACCTTCTGGTTCGGCGGGATCTTCGCGTACTCGACGAGGAATCGCTCGGCCGTTCCCTTGGGCACGCGAAGCCGGTACCGTTCGTCGGGCGGCGTGCAGCCCCGCCTCAGCTCGGCGTTGAGGAGCTCGAGCTCCTCGATCGTCGCCCCGGTACATCGCGCCACGACGTCCAGAGACGTGCACTCCTCCAACTCGACCTCATCCCACTCGAGAGGGGGAAGCCTCTCGACAGAGAAGCCGAAACGCTCGGGGGACTTCGCGATGATCATCGCCCCCATGAACGTTGGGACGTAGTCGCGGGTCTGGCGGGGCAACCGCGTGAGTTTCCAGTAATCGATGGTCTTGTGATGATTGATGTGACGCTCGACCTTGCCTTCCCCACAGTTGTAGGCGGCCATCGCGAGCTCCCAAGAGCCGAACTGCTCGTAGAGATCCTTGAGATATCGGCACGCCGCGTGGGTTGATTTCACGATGTCTCGCCGCTCATCGACCCACCACGTGATCTTGAGGTCGTACCTCCGAGCGGTTCCCGCGATGAACTGCCAAGGCCCCACCGCCCTCGCGTAGCTCTGGGCGCGGGTGTTGAACCCACTCTCGATCATGGCAAGGTAGATGAGGTCCTGGGGGAGGCCATGCTCCCTCAGGATGCGGCGGATGATGCCCTCGTACATCCCCATGCGGGCAAGCCACAGGGTGAACGGCTTCCTCCCCTTCGTCGTGAAGTAGGCGATGACCCGGGCGACCTTCTCGTTCATCACCACCGGCATGTCGAATCCCGAGGGGTCCCCGAGGGGCGGGTAGGCCCCGAGCCCACCGGTGGAGTCGATCTCCGCGACCACGGCCCACGCCGGCGTCTCCCCCGGGAGGTCGGGCATGTTGCTCAGGAGGCGGTGGTAGGCAGTGAGGATCGAGTCAGCGAGGAGCTCGGCCCTGGCCTGCAGATCGCAGGGGAGCTCCGCGGAGGGAATGAGTTCGAGGGCAGTGCGGTATGCCTGAGCCGCGCCGGCGAAGTCTCCGGACGTCGCCAGGGCCCTCGCGAGGGCCGCCTGCTCCGCGGCCGCCTCCAGTTCGGCCTCGACCGAGGCCCAGTGAACCGGGGCGTTGACGCTCAGGTGTCCACAGCCGCCGCTCAGGAGGAGCACGACGGAGAGGACGGCGAATCGTTGCATGCGACCTCCGGGCGGTTGGCTCTTGCCGACGAATGTGCGAAGCCGGTTCACGGGTTGTCAATACTCGCACCGCACACGGCCTCAAGGGCCGGAAGGACGGCTTCGGCGAGGAGGAGGTGGCCTCGTGGGGTGAGGTGCCGATCGATGCGGTAGTAGAGCCGGCTAGATCCGGCGTGCGAGAAGACTGGCCCCGGATCCACGAAGGTGAGGCCCGCGCGGCGGCACTCGGCCTCGAGCCGACGTTGGGCTTCCCACCGGCTGAGCCCACTCCCTCCCACGCGTGCGAGTTCCCGATGCCAGAGTCTCTCGTCGACCTGCACGGGGTGAGGGATGGCGAGCACGACGACGTGTGCCCGCGCCGCACGGCACGTAGAGGCGAGCTCGCGAACGGCCTCGAGGGTGAGATCCCAGGCACAGGCGGTGTCGCCACACGGGTCGTGCGCGAGGAAATGCGCGCAGGCCTCACGACGAGCGGGAGCAAAGCCGAGCGCGGCGCGCACCCGCGCCCGCTGCACGAGGACGTAGAGGTGGCTGTGTTCCTGCAGCCAGGCCTTGAATGGCAGCGGTGCGCCACGAGGGGTGCCCCTCTCGACGAGGAACCCATCGCGTACCTCGAACCCGGCCTCGGGGTGCAGGCCCCGGATGAGGTTGTCCTGCAGATCCGAGCCGACGGTGAAGGCAAGCACCACGACCTGAGGCCTCCAAGCGGGCACGAGACGATCCGCGAGCGCTCTTTCCTGGAGGGTGCCGTAGCCCGGTACCCCTGCGTTGTACACCCTGACGCCTGGCCAGGTCTTCGCGAGCGAATCCTCGAGGATGGAGGGGAAGGCGCACTCCTCCTCAACGCCCCAGCCGAAGGTGAAGGAGTCCCCGAGCACGAGGACGCGAGGGGCTGCATCCGCTGACCAGGCCCTGCCACGGAACCCCTGCGCGTTGATCCTCACGGATGTGGAGAACTCCCCGGAACGGATCGTGCCTCGGAAGGAAGGGCGGAGCCGGTGGGAGAGGGTGTCGTCTGGCTCGTACATGGGCACGGCGACCCCGAGGGGCTGGGGAGCGACCAGGCGGATCATGAGTTCGGCCACCGCCATGCCCAGGAGGCAGGAGGTGACGATCAGGAGGGTCGTCGTGCGGTGCACCATGGGATGATTCCCAGGAAAGTCCACGCGACGACCCAGGCGAGCCAGACCCCAAGGCGGGGGGCGACCACGCTCGGCAGGAGGCGTGCGGCTGCCTGCCCGAAGGCCCCCAGGGCGTCGAGCATGGCGCTGGTGCCGTCGTGGGCGTTGAAGCGGAAGAAGGGGAAGGCGACGAGCACCACGGACCCGGCACAGCCCCACAGCCATAGCGCCCTTCCGAGGTGCCTCACCCGCACGAGGCCATCGCTCAGGAGCACGGTGAGGAGCCCGAGGCTGGGCAGGAGGAACCGTCCGGTGGGTGACCATCCGCCGAACCACCAGTTGAAGCTCGAGACGTAGAGGAGCCAACCCGCGAAGAGGGCCTTTTGGGGCCGCCTCGTGCGCAGATCGAGGAGGGAGCCGAGTGCGAGGACCCAGGCCGGGGAGAGCCAGAGGAGCCCGGACTCTTGATCGAGGAAGAGGCCAGGCAAGGCCCCGGGGATCTGCGCGAGGGCGAAGGTGCCGTAGGGGGAACGCGGAGGCAGGGGACTACCCCAGTACCAAAGGTGGAAGGCGACGAGGGCGCCCCAGAGGATGCCCGCGGCAGTCGTGGTACCCCACGCGGCGCTCAGGCGCTTCCACACGAGCGGGACGAGGGTGCCGATCGCCAGGGGCCAGGTCCCGAGGTGGAACCAAGGGACGAGGCCGAGGGCCACCCCCGCGAGGATCGAATGGCGCGGCACCCCCAGCGTGGCTCCCACGAGCAACAGTCCAGTCGTGACGTTGGGGTAGATCTGGCCCGCATACGCCGTGAGGGGTGCGGTGAGCAGCGCGACGCACCAACACCGCAGCGCGGTCGTCTCGTCGTGACGGCGCACGAGGAGGTAGAGGCTGAGGGCGAGTGCGCCCACGAGGAGCGAGCACACGAGGCGTACCGCGTGAACGCCACCGAGCGCATAGGCGGGGGCGCAGAGGATCGGGAGCCCGAGGCTGTGCTTGGGGAGCCAGATGCCCCGCCTCGTGGGCAGGAGTTGACCGTGCTCGATGGTCGTTGGGTAGAAGAATCGGTAGTCTTGGCGCGCATGGTTATTCCCCACGTCGAGATCCTGGTCGACCACGAGGGAGTGCATGGCGAGAAGGTAGGAGGGCTCGTCGCCCGTAGGCTCCTGCACGAGGCCCATCCAGGCGCCCGCGATCGCCGGCACGGCCAGGCTGAGGGTCACGATCGTGCCCGTGCGCACCCGGGGCGATCCTTCAACCCACACGGGCCAGAGCAAGGCCACGAGGGTCCCCACCAGGGATCCAGCGACCGCCACGCCGGTGGCGCCCACGAGCAGGAATCTCCCGGCCTGGGTGGAGGGATCGGCCGCATGGAGCATGAGGGCTCCAGCGAGGAGGGGCGTCGCGGCAGAGGCGGCGGCGGGCCAGCCCAGAGGCGTGCGAGCGAGGGCCCGGAGGGCGATCCACGCCCCCCCGAAGGAGGCTACCCCCATGCCGCCCCAGGCAGGCCCGCTCCGAGGCAAGCTCCGCAGCAAGGTCACGGCGTTCCAGACGCGATAGTGCGCCGGGTCCACGCTCAGGGTGGACGCGCGTTCGATCACCCCTGCGACGGACCACCCCAGCAGCCCTCCCGCAGCCGCCACAAGCGCGAGGGCTCCCCGGGAGGAACGCTTCATCGTCACGTCAGAAGATCCCGCGCTTCATCCACGAGCGGGTATCGCTGTAGCTCAACGAGCCGCCTCGACCAAGGAGGGCCCGGATCTGGTCCGCGTTGGCGACCAGGTGGTCGACGAAGTTGAGGGAGAAGCACAGCGCACTCACGACCCACAGGGCGAGGGCCCGACCACGAAGGAGACGCCGTCTCCGCCACCCGAGTACGGCGAGGGACGCGAGGGCAGGGACCACGGGGTAGTGGTATCGGAACCCCCCGATGAACACGCTGCACGCTGCGCAGTGAGCGAGAATGAGCGCGAGGGCGATGCGGGTCCCCCGGTCGCGCCAGCCCGTGATGACCCCCGCACACGCGCCCAGGACCAGGAGCGGGAAGACCGGGAGGATCACCACCGCCGTGGTGACCAGTGCCGCCACCGGCAGGTGCCCCCAGTAGCCCTGCTTGTAGTAGAAGAAGAAGAGGAGCTCCAGCCGCCAGAACTGCAGCGCCTTGCGCCACCACAGGTAGAGGGCTTGGTCGGGATGGGCCCTGATGAAGCGCAGGGCTTGGGACCGGGCGAACCTGTCTGCCTCGACCTCTGACATGCCCGCCATCTGGTCCCACTGCGCCTGTCGGATCTCCATCTCTGCCTTGCCCTGGAGCCATCCTTCGTTGTTGCCTTCCCACAGGGCGTTGCCGCCCTTGGTATCGATCCAGACCCAGTGTCCGAGGACCTTCAGGTTCCGGTAGGCCCACGGCGTGAGCGAGGCCACGGCGACGACCCACACCACCGAGGCGGCCGCCAGGGCACGCCTCGTCGGGCGCGTGAGGAGGCTGAGCGTGTGGACAAACGAGGTCGCCAGGAGGACGGCGTTGCACAGTGCACCAGCGGCAACGGAGAGGCCCGCCAGGGCCGCCCTGCGCGGCCCCGGGGAGGCGCGGAGCGAGGCGAAGGCGATGAGCTGGATGAGCCACAGGGGCCCCAGGAGTGCCTCCCGATGGAGGTAGGACGCGTAGAGGAGACGATCGGGGTACAGGGCGACGATCCAGGCCGTGGGGAGGGCCGCCTCTGGCCACCCGAGGGCGGTTGCGGCGGCCGCGGCGAGCGCGACGTCCACCCCGCCGAGGATGGCCTGGGCCACCCGTGCGGCCAGGACGCTCGGCGTGCCCGCGAGCCTGTAGACGAGGGCGAGGAACCCGGGGTAGAGCGGTTCACGGAACGCAGTCGGCCCATGGGCGCTCGCGTACCCGCGCCCCTGGGCGAGCGAGGTGGCGAGCGTGTGGTACTCCTGCATGTCGATGAGGGCGGGGGCGTCTCGAGTGGCGAGCACCACCGCCACCCTCACGGCGATCGCGAGGAGAACGACGAGGCCGAGCGAGGAGGCCCTGGCCTCCCCCGGCCTCGTGACGACGGCGCTCAGGATGCCATCGCCTCCCGAGCCGCGCGGATACCCGCGGCAACCGCCTTCTCGTTCAGCTCGATCATGTTCTTGCGCTTGATCACCAAGGGAAGGATCGACTTCACCACTGCCTCGTCGAACACGCCGCGGGAGGCAACGATGAACGACCCCATGGCGACGAAGTTCGCGGCCCTCCCGTTGCCGAGCTCCCTGTCCGCGATCTCCGTGAATGGGATGCCGATGGCGGTCACATCGCTCCTGGTGAGTGAACGATCCACCAGTGAGCTGTCGTACAGGATCACCCCTCCCGGCTTGACCAGCGGGGCGAACTTGTCGAACGAAGGTCCGTTGAAGGCGATGAGCACGTCGGACTCATGGACGAGGGGGCTGCCGATCCGTCCCTCGGCGATGCGCACGTGGCAGTTGGCCGTGCCACCCCGCATCTCGGGTCCGTAGCTCGGCAGCCACGTCGCGTGGTAGCCGGCCCGCATGCCGGCCTGCGCCATGGCGATGCCCAAAAGCAGGATCCCTTGACCACCGAACCCGGCGATCTTGATCTGCGGGTCCCTCATCGCATCGGGCGGACGGGCGAAAGTGATGTGCTCTTCCTCGGTTGGGATGTCGAGGACCTTGACGATCTCCTCGGGGCTGAGGGTCTTCTGCTCGACCACGAGCGGCTCACGCGTGTCGGTCTCGTCCTTGAAGAGCCTCACCGGAAAGACCGGCTCCATCATCTCCACGATCCACCGGTTCGCCTCCCTGGGCGGAACCTTCCAGTTCGTGGGACAGGCCGCAAGCGCCTCCACAAAGGTGAACCCCTTGCCGTCGATCTGGGCCTTGAGGGCTTTCCTCACCGCCTTGCGCGCCTGCATGATGTGCTTGGCGTCGGTGAGCGCCACACGCTCCACGTAGACCGGCGCCTTCAACGTGCTGATCAGCTCGCACATGCCGAGCGGGTACCCCTCGTTCGTGACCGCTCGCCCGTGCGGACTCGTGGTCGTGCGCATCCCCACGAGCGTCGTGGGTGCCATCTGTCCACCGGTCATGCCATAGATGGCGTTGTTCACGAAGAACACGCTGATGCGCTCGCCACGGTTCGCTGCCTGGAGGATCTCGTTGCCCCCAATGCCCGCGAGGTCACCGTCTCCCTGGTAGGAGATGACGTAGCAGTTCGGATTCGCTCGTTTCACCCCGGTCGCGACGGCCGGTGCGCGGCCATGGGGTGCTTGGATGTTCCCGCAGTCGAAGTAGTAGTACGCGAACACGCTGCACCCGACCGGACTGATGAACACGGTGCGCTCGTTCATGCCGAAGTCGTCCATCGCCTCGGCGATGAGCTTGTGGAGGATGCCGTGGCCACAGCCGGGACAGTAGTGAGTCACATCCTTGTTCGCACCAGGCTTGCGGGTGTACACCTCGTAGAAGGACTTCGGCTTCCGAAAGATGGTCTCCGTCATCACACCGCCTCCACGTGGAGCATGATCTGGTCGTACACTTCGTTGGCAGAGGGCACGTTCCCTCCGACGCGGCTGTAGAAGCCAACCGGTACCCGGTGTTGGACCGCAAGCCTCACGTCATCGACCATCATCCCCTTGTTCATCTCCACCACGAGGAGCTTCTTCCCTTCGTCGGCGAGTTGAGAGAGGCGCTTCTCGGGGAAGGGCCACAGGGTAATCGGCCGGAGCAACCCAACCTTCTTTCCGCTCGCCCGCGCGCGGTCGATCGCGCTCTGCAGCACGCGGGATACCACGCCGAAGCCCACGCACACCAACGAGGCGTCCTCCACTAAGTACTCCTCATAGCGCACCTCGTGCGCCTCGATCTCGGCGTACTTCGCGTACAGGTGATTGATGTGTCGCTCGAGGTCGTCCGGCTCGAGATCGATGGAGGTGATGAGGTTCGTGTGCGTCTCGGGCGTGCCGGCCGTCGCCCACGGCTTGGGCGGGATTGAGGTGACCGGTGGCGGGAACTCGACCGGCTCCATCATCTGACCGATGAACCCGTCCGCCATGACGACGACGGGGTTTCTGTACTTGTCGGCTAGTTCGAACGCGAGCATCGTGAGATCGCACATCTCCTGAGCGCAGTTCGGCGCGAGGACGATGAGCTTGTAGTTCCCATGGCCACCCCCCTTGACGACTTGATTGTAGTCGCTCTGCTCAGGAGCGATGTTACCGAGCCCCGGGCCTCCTCGCGTGATGTCCACGATGACGCACGGCAACTCCGCGCCAGCCGCGTAGGAGATGCCCTCCATCTTCAGGCTGATGCCTGGGCTGGAGGAAGCCGTCATCGCCCTGATGCCGGCGGAGGCCGCGCCGTAGACCATGTTGATCGCGCCGATCTCGCTCTCCGCCTGGAGGAAGGTGCCTCCAACGAGGGGGAAGTAGTAGGCGGCGGCCTCGGCGATCTCGCTCGCGGGGGTGATGGGGTACCCGTAGTAGGCCCTGCATCCGGCGAGGATCGCCCCCTTGACTACCGCCTCGTTGCCCTTGATGAACTGCCTGGCCATGTCGTCTCCTCCTACGGGCGTCGCCTGATCACCGTGATGGCCCCTGGCTCCGGACACGTGTAGAAACAGATCGCGCACCCGGTACACCCCTCGCCCTTGTACCGCGCGGGGTGGTAGCTCATGAGGTTGAAGTGCGTCGCCACCTCCAAGACCTTGGCTGGGCACGCATCCACGCAGCGGTGACACCCCTTACACTCTTCCTCTCGTATGATGACCTCTGACACGGCAGCCTCTGCAGGCATAGGGACGACCTCCCACGTGTGACGCGAGACGTAAGCAGGGAGGGCGCCGGTCATCCGAGATGGCCTTGGCGCCTTGTTGCCACTGTGAGCCCGAACATAGGCGCATCGGGGGGGGCACGCAACCCTCAAGGTGCGTAGATCGCCGTCCCGCTCGCGCTCGAACGAGGCTCAAAGGCCCCACACCTTGCTCCAGGAGAGGAAGACGCTTACTTCCTCCGCAGATCCGACCGGAAGGGAGCAGCATGGTCATTCACGGCACGATTCGGCGATCAACGTCTGGTGACACCGATGTGGTTGACCTCACGGACGAGCTCGAGGGTCTCGTCCGAGGTTCGGGGATCAAGACCGGGGTGGTGACCGTGTCGGTCCCCGGGTCCACGGCGGCGATCACGACCTGCGAGTTCGAACCGGGCATGCTCGAGGACCTTCGCACCATGTTCGAGGAGCTCGTGCCTCGGGGGCGTCGGTGGGCGCACAACGCGACGTGGGGAGACGCGAACGGCCACTCGCACCTGAGGGCTTCGCTCGTGGGGCCTTCGCTCTCGGTCCCGATCGTGCGAGGGGGGCTGCGGCGCGGAACGTGGCAACAGGTTGTCCTCATCGATTTCGATACGAAGCCACGCGAGCGGGTGATCGACGTGCTCATGGTGGGGGAAGGATGAGGCGCTACCCGACCTTGAGGTGGCACGAGGGGGCGCTGGAGCTCCTTGACCAGACGCTCCTGCCGCACGAGGTGCGGTACGTTCGGTGCGAGGATCTCCACGCCGTCGCAGAGGCCATCCGAACTCTTCGCGTGCGAGGAGCCCCCGCGATCGGATTGGCCGCTGCCTTGGGGATCGCATCGGTGGCGCAGCGGAGCAGGGCCTCCTCGCCCGAGGCCCTGCGGGACGAGCTCGAACAGGCTCGTGGTGTGCTCGCGTCGACGAGGCCTACCGCCGTGAACCTCTTCTGGGCGCTCGCGCGTGTGGGTGCGGTCTGGGAGAAAAGATGGCCGGATGTGGGTGCGCTCAGAGAGGCGATCCTCGGGGAGGCGCTCGCGATGGTGGAGGAAGACCGGCAGGCGTGTCACGCGATTGGGGTTCACGGTGCGGCCCTCCTCCCCGACCCGTGCCGGGTGCTCACCCACTGCAACGCGGGGTACCTCGCTACCGCAGACTACGGGACTGCGCTCTCGGTCGTGTACGTGGCCCACGCGCAGGGGAAGAGGGTAAGCGTGGTCGCTGACGAGACCCGACCCCTCCTCCAAGGCGCCCGCCTCACCGCGTGGGAACTGCAGGATGCGGGGATCCCCGTGACCCTCATCTGTGACAGCATGGCAGCCACGATGATGGCACAGGGCGAGGTTGACGTCGTCATCACCGGTGCGGACAGGATCGCCTCCAACGGCGACACGGCCAACAAGGTGGGCACGCTCGGGGTGGCCATTCTGGCCAGACACTTCGGGATCCCGTTCTACGTCGCGGCCCCTCGGTCCACGATCGATTCCTCGCTCCCCTCGGGGCGGGAAATACCGATCGAGGAGCGCTCGAGCGAGGAGGTGACGAGCATCTGTGGGGTGCGCATCGCGCCCGCAGGGGTCGCGGTGAGGAACCCGGCCTTCGACATCACGCCGGCCGAGCTCATCTCCGCCATCATCACGGAGGAGGGGGTGCACAGACCGCCGTACGACCTACGGGCGTGAGTGGACGAGGAGCGAGAGTGGCGGAACCTGGTAGACGCGCTGGACTTAGGATCCAGTCCCTCAGGGGGTAGGGGTTCGAGTCCCCTCTCTCGCACCAGTGACCGCCCCAAGATCGGCCCGCACGGTGCCTGCAGCCTGGTGCCGGGAGCGGGGATCGAACCCGCATGGGCGGAGCCCGCGGGATTTTAAGTCCCGTGCGTCTACCAGTTTCGCCATCCCGGCCATGAGGGGCGAACGTGGATTCGTCGGCCGAAACCTATCGCTCCTCAGTCAAGCTCGCCATCACTTCCCGCACGAGGCCCTCGGGCGGATCCTCGACGATCCTGCAGGCCCCAACTCGGGTGGGGAGCACGACGCGCGTGTGCGCGAGGCGGTGCTTCTTGTCGGCGCGCCAGGCCTCGTCGACGAGACGGGCGCGGCAGCGCAGCGAGGTGGGCAGGCCGAGCTTGGTGAGCAGGCCGACGAGCGCCCCCTCCACGTCGGCATCGCACAAGCTCAGGCGCACCGCAAGCCTCGTGGCGGCGAGGAGGCCCAAGGCCACGGCCAGTCCGTGGGTGGCACAGGCGCCCGTTCCCTCCAGCACGTGGGCGAAGGTGTGGCCGAGATTGAGGAGGTGCCTCTGGCCCGTGTCGCGCTCGTCGAAGGCCACGATCCGGGCCTTCAGGGAGAGGCAGCGACGCACGATCATCGCGATGAGCGGACGATTGGCGGGGGTGACCGGGCCCTCGTGCTCCACGAGGAGCTCCCACAAGTAGGGGTCGAACCCGAGGGCGTACTTCACCACTTCCCCCAGGCCGGAGAGGAACGGCTCGGGGGGCAAACTGGCCAACCAGGCGACGTCGGCCACCACCGCTGCCGGGTGGTGGAAGGCGCCTACCTGGTTCTTCAGCCCCTCGAGGTTGATGCCCACCTTGCCGCCGAGGCACGAATCGACTTGGGCTAGGAGCGTGGTGGGGAGCACGGCCCACGGGACCCCTCGATGCCAAGTGGAGGCCGCGAAGCCCACGAGGTCCCCAACGGTGCCTCCCCCGAGGGCGACCACGAGGCCGTCCCTGTGCACCCCGGCGGTGAGGAAGGTCCTGTAGAGCGCCACCGCGCCGTCGAGTGACTTGCACCGCTCCCCCCCAGACACGGGGTGCGAGACGAGCCGGTCTCGGGCCAGGGCCCGGAGTTCCGCCTCAACCGGGGCGCGCACTGCCTCGGGCAGCCGGGAATCGCACACGAGCATCACGATGCCTTGGCAGTCGGCGAATGGGGCAAGCTCGGTGCCCCACCCAGGCGTGAGGCCATCCCCCACGACCACCGGGATGGCCCGCGGGGGAGCCGGCCGGAGGACGACCCACGACGTGCTCACGGCCGCCGCTTCTCCCGGGGGTGAGCGAGGGAACGGTCTCGGGGTGGTTCCGGGCCGAAACGAGGCCTCGGGCCTCCACGAGACATCGCGTGTTCGTGGGCCTTCATTACCGCGGGATCCTCGAGAGAGAGGGTGTAACTTGGCCCTCCGCTCGTCATGATCTGAGGTTCACGGCGGACGATGCGTTCTCGTAGGAGGTAGGCGAGCAAGTCCGCGCTCTCGTCATCCTTCAGGTTGAGGCTCTCCATGAAGGAATTCTTGATGCGCGATTCTCCGATGGGTTGCCCCATGGGTGCCATCTGCTTCAGGAGGAAGATCGCGCGGTTCTTCCTCCCGACCACCACGCGCGCGAACCGTGAGTTCGGGTTGACGCTCACGCTTCCTGCGGCCCCCTTCGCGGCCACCAGGTCTCCCATGCGGATGCCCTCTCGCACCGCGGCCTCGATGACCGCCGGGCCGTGCTCGGAGAGGACCCTGCGGACCCCCGAGATCGGTGCGGGGGCACGCCCGTGACGGATGGCGTAGGTATCCACCGCCATGATCACTTGTTCGCGCAGCCCTGCCGGGATCCGCACCACGGGCGTCTTCCGCTGCCGCACCTGGGTTCGGCTGCCTGTCGGCGTGGGCCCAGGCGCCGCAGGACGCTTCACGGGCAAGGGAGCGAACGCGAGGCACGGCACAAGGTCGCCTCGCTCTGAGGGGCCCTTGAAACGGAGGAGAAGGCCTTCGTCCACGAAGAAGTTGAGCCACGCGAGGATGCTCTCCCGGCCCTTGAGACGGTTCTGCACGCAGCCCTGCGTCAAGAGGGCGTCGATCACGCGATCGACCGGGACGCCGGTGCCGTTCCCAGGCCCTTCCCCGAGGATCTCCACGAGGGCCTTGAGCATGTCACGCATGAGCGAGACGTGAGGGTTCTCGTCGTTGATCTGGTAGGAGACGTTGCCCTCCACCTCTACCTGTCGCAGCACCCCCTTGGAGACGGCTCCCTCGACGAGGGCCAAGGCGTGCTCCTGTTTCCTCACGAAGGGCGCGAGGCTGGTCATCGCGGCGAGGAGGTCTCCGGCATCCACCGCGTCCGCGCCGGACTCGGCCACGAGGCGATCGGCGAGGAGGCCGATCCGCGACCACAGGCTCGGAAGGGAGTCGTCATCGGCCAGGGGGAGGCGAGGGGTGCTTCCGCCCGCGAGCACGTCTTCCACGAGGCTGGTGGAGATCCACTCGGGCACCGTCGGGGCGACGTCGCACCACAGGTGGATCCGTGCGGCCTTGGGCGCGACGATTCGCCCGAGCGCGAGGGCTATCTCGGCCCGCCCCACGATGACGAGGGACTCGCAGGGTTCGAGCCGGGTGGCGATGGTGGTCACCTCCTCCGGCAATTCGGCTGAGGTGAGCGGGGGGATGGTGGGGGTGGCGAACCCTGCCTTTCGGAAGAGCGCTTCGGCCTCATGGGTGATCGGATCACCCGAAGCGTCTCGCATGACCGGAAGGGTGTGCCAATCGGCCAGCGCGATGCGTGGGCCGGTCTGGCCCATACTCGTGAGCGCGCCCCGGAGGCGATCGAGCAGCGCATCGAGGTTCACCACTCCCTCTGGAGGCCACACCGCCCCGACGAGCCCGTTAACGTCCACGATCACCGCTGTGTCGCCCCCACCCACGCCGAGGACACGCTTCAAGGAATCGAGGCGATCCCACCCGGTGGCGGACACCCCGTTCCCCTCGTTCCACCAGAGGAGCTCCGACGCGTACTCCCTGAGTTCAGCCGCCCGCGAGGCCAGGCCACGGTTGCCTGAGACGACCAGGAGGGTGAGTTCTGGGGAGATCTGGCGGTCTCTCGCGATGAGGGCCTTGAGGGAACGCCACCCCGCAGGGGACAGGAGTGGATCGAGGCAGTACCACCCTTCCGCTTCCAGCGCCTCTCTCAGCGAGGCAGGGTAGCGGCTCCAGTCGCCGTGGCATCGCCTCCCTCCCGGTGGGCCGAAGGCACGCGCGGCCGCGGTGATCCGTTGCACGAACATCGAGGGCGTGAACCCTGACGCGAGCATTCCTCCCATGGTGTCAACGTCGATGTGGACAGAGACCCTCTTCATGCCATGTCTCCCCAAGGCCAGTGGCCAGGAAGCGCGGTGTGAACCCGCACGGGGCCGTGCGAGCGCCGCGTTTGGTTAGCCCCCCACTGCGCGGCGGGGACATGGATCGCCCCTCCCGCCGCGGAGGTAAGAAGCACCACCCGATGTGGCCGAACACACAGGCTCGGCACGAAGGTCGAACGATCGGCCGCGCGGCTGCCGCGCGGGAGCCGCTCCCCCAGGTCAGGGGTGCGAGGCGCAGATCGTGACGGCCGTGTCAGCCTGGGCGTCGGTCCTGGGCCTCGGCAAGGCGATCCGCACGAGGATGCGCTCGAGCGCCTCGAGATCCAGGTCGGTCGAATGACACGGCCGATCGCCGCGGACGTTCGGTACGGTGAAGACCCACGGCACCCGTGTTCCCACGTCCATGAGGCCGTGGAGTAGGTCCCGCTCGCAGGCGACCGCGATCATCCCGTCGGGTGCGGCGGCCCTGACCTCCCCGAGCGCCTCGGTTCCCCCCCGCACCACTTTCCAGGAGCAGGCGTAGCCGTCGAGGATGCGTGTGAGTCGATCGGCGAGGCGCGCATCGAGGCACTGGGGCAGGAGCACGAGGAGCCTCGATGGTCTCCTCCCGGTCCACCAGGCCCACACGAGCCCATTGTGCAGCAGCAGGAAGGCCCGCCGCACGTCGTCATCGTTGCACCCCATCACCCTGCATAGCGGCCACACGAGGCGAAAGAGCCCGTAGGAGGCACGGCGCGCCAGCCCGATCGGGACCGGGAGGAGTCGTCTGCCTTCCAGTGCCGACGCGAGAAGCAGCGAGGCCGCCAGGCCCACACCGAACGAGAGGGCTCGAAGCACCCCGAGCCCGAGCACGACGGCGCGGGGTGCCCCCCGCGCGAACCCGGCCAGGACCCACGGCACGACGAGGAGCGCCGCGATGACCCCCACGCACGCGCCGATAAACCTTCCCACGCACGCGCCGGTGAGGGAGGACCGCCCGCGAGGGAGCGGGCTGGCACAGGACGCGTTCATCGCGCGAGTCGTTCCTCCAGCATGCCGCGCACCCTCTCGATCCGTTCCCGCACCGTCCCGACCAGCGCGGATGCCTCCGCCTGCACCTCGCGCGCCCAGGCCTCGTCGGCCACGTTCGGGAGGTTGATCAAGACGTTGAGGTACGCTCCTTCCGCACCGGCGGCGGCCATGAGGGCCCCGACACCGGCGTCCGACACGCTGTTCGGATTGCCCCGCAGGGCCATCTCCTCGGCGAGCTCCACGACCCGTGCGGAGTCTCGCAGCACCCGTAGGGGGACCATGGCCGCCCCCTTGTTCGCCTCGTCGAGTTGCCGGGCGTGCACGGCGCGCTCCTGGTCCGTCTTGGGCTTGGCCCTGCTCACCTCGAGCACACGGTTGAACGCCTCGGTATCCTCATCGACCTTGCGAAGGAGCGACGCCTTCAAGTCGTGTGCGTCCATACCGAGGCGTTCCATCTCGTCCCGGCGATCCTCGTACCCTTTCTTCGACGCCGTGAGTGCACCGACCATTGCCACCAAGCCGGCCCCAAGACTCGAGGCCAGGGCAGCGACCGTGCCTCCGCCAGGAGCGGGGGATTCCGAGGAGACCTCGTCCACGAAGTCCGTCACTGGGAGGGAGGCCAGGCTCTTCTCCCGCGGCGCGATGAGGTACTCGATGATCCTCTCCTGCGGCGTGAACGGGGCGATCTCCGACAACCCGAGGCTGCGGATCGCCACGTGGATCAGTTCCTTCTCCGGCACGGCCGAGCTCTTGCCCTGCTTGCGCAGGTAGTAGCGTCCTGCCTCGAGGATGGCGTCGCGGGGGATGAGGCCGACTAGCTCGCTGCCCGTGACCCGCAGCCCGAGCGCCTCCGCCTGGCGACAGACCTCTTCGAACGCGACGTGGACGGGCGTCACGGTGTAGTCGAGGAGGTTCATCGAGATCTGCGCGCAGCCGTACTCCTCGATGTACCACCCCACGGCGCGTACGGCCTTCAACGTGCCGGGGATCCGTACCACCTCCCCCCGTTCGTCCACGACGGGAGACCCTTGGGCGTCCTTCTTCACCGTGCCGGTCTCCCTGATGCGCAGGGCGATGCGGTTGGCGAGCCTCTTGTCGCGGGTGTTCAGGTTCACGTTGTAGGCGATCAGGAACTGGCGCGCCCCGATCACCGTGGCTCCTGTCTTGGGATTGAAGCGGGCGGGACCGAAGTCCGGCTGCCATGCGGGGTCCTGGAGCTTCTGGGGCAGGCCCTCATACTCCCCTTGCCGGATGTTCGCGAGGCTCCTGCGCGACTCGGAGGTGGCCGCGTGTTCGTAGAGGTAGACCGGGATGCCAAGCTCCTCCCCGACCCTCGCCCCGAGGCGTCTGGCCATCTCCACACACTCGGCCATGGTGACCTCTGAGACGGGAACGAACGGGCAGACGTCGGTCGCACCGATGCGAGGGTGTTCGCCCTTGTGCACGGACATGTCGATGAGTTCCGCGGCCTTTCGGATGGCGCGGAACGCCGCCTCCTCGACCGCTTCGGGGGACCCCACGAAGGTCACCACCGTGCGGTTGGTGTCGGCGCCAGGGTCCACGTTCAGGAGGCTGACTCCCCTCACTCCCGTGATTTCCGCCGTGATGCGCGAGATCACCTCCTTGTTCCTCCCCTCGCTGAAGTTCGGCACACATTCGACCAGTTTGGGCATGGTACCTCCTTCGCCCCGTGGAGGGGCTTCCGTTGCCCCAGGCAGGGTTCCTCGCGGGCATCGGCGCCGCGCGGCGCGCCGAGGGACCCCGGCGGCACGGTCCCCGGGAGGCGTTCCTTGGAATCGGTCCCTCGGCCCGGGTGCCTCCTTCCGGACCGAGCCGGCTCACTCACCCGGAGGGTGCACAATCCCCCAAGCCGGTGGGGCCGACCGACGTCTCGGGCTGGGCCGTGCGAGGCCCGGACAGGAGGGACCGTGCGGCCTCGAGCAGGCGGCGGGCCGTGACCGGTTTCGTGAGCACGCGATCGACCCCCATGGCCCGCATGGTGTCAACCTCGGGGGAACGAGGGTACCCCGTCACCACGAGGATCGCCGCATGGGCGAGGCGCGGAGACGACCGGATCGTGCGGCACAACTCGACGCCGGAGAGGAGAGGCAGGCGGACGTCAAGGACGACGAGATCGGGAGTCGTCTCGTCCAGGAGCCTTTGAGCGGCGACGCCATCAAAGGCGACCTTCACATCATACAGTTCACCGAGCGCCATTTCAAGGAAGGAAGCGACATCGGGGTCGTCCTCCACGACCACCACGCTCGCTCGACTCACGCGTCCCTCCGAGGCTGGAGCCAATCCCGAATGGCGCGCGAGAAAGAAGCAACGCGGGAGCGCTCGTCGCAACACCTCGTCGCACGCCACGCCACCCCCCACGCGAGTCCTCCCACCGCGATCGCGAGGCCGAGCGCCACCCATGGTCCCGGCCCATGGGCGCCCAGCAGCGACGATCGGAGACACCCACGCCGCAGGCGGGGGAGGACGAAGTCACGTAGGGGGAAGGCCACGTTCTCAGGCACCTCGGGGTCGGTGACCGTGAACCCAAGGTGCGCGAGGAAGGAGACGACCCCGAGGACGAGCAGGACCGGTGCCCAGCCTGCGGCGAGGGCGCTCACGCCCCAGGCCATGAGGGGGACGACGAGGATCGCATGGCGCACCGTGAGACTCGCGCCTCCCCACCACACCGTGAAGCCAGACAGCATGACGAGGTACGCCCAGGGCACCGCCACCGTCATCACCCACTGCCGCCAGGGGACACGACGGAAGGCCGCCACGAGCCACAAGACGAGCCAGGGGCTCAGGAGCATCAGGCCACGGTACCTCCCCCAGAGCATGGCAGAGAGGATCCTGAACGATGGCATCCCTATGCCGCGGACGCCGCGCGCCATGGCACGCATGAACTCCTCCTCGACGAGGCCCTCGTAGCCTGAGGCGAGCACAGTCCCGAAGGAGACGAGGTTGTACGTGCCGAGGAGGATCGCTGCCGGCAGCATGCCCACCAGCATCCTGAGGGCCCCACGCGGGTCGGGACAGCCAGTGAGCACGAGGAGCACCACCGCTGCCGGCGCGGCGAGGTAGTCCACCGCGATGGAGGCGCCGAGGAGCAGGCCGGCGGTGAAGGGCCGCCCACGATCGGCGAGCCTCCAGGCTGCGAGGAGGCACGCCCCAGCGGTCACGTGCCCGTAGAGCACGGTGGCGTAGGGGAGGACCGGGCTCCCCAGGCAGCAGGCGACCGAGGCGAGGGGGGCCAAGGGGGTCTTGGCCCTGCACAGGAGGACTGCGATGAGGGCGCCGCAGCTCGAGACGAGGGCACTCCTCACCAAGAGCCGCTTCGCCGCGTCGGCCTTCGGCGTCGTGGAAGACACGAACCGGTCTGCAAGCCACACGATCGGCGCACCCAGGAGGCCGATGCCAGGAGCCTTGGCCGCGTACAGGTGGCCGCCCGACGCACACACGTCACGACTCTCCCCGATGAACTCGTCCACCGCGGTCGTGCCCCTGCGGGCCAAGGCCAGGCTTAGTGCCCACCTGCTCTGGCCGTTCCAGCCCTCGACGAAGCTGAAGAACAAGGCGGAGATCCCCAGCACGGCACCACCGATCACCAGGCACGCGCCCCTCATCGTCTCACCCACAGGCTGTAGGTGCCGACGCGAGTAGGCCCCTCGTACCATTCGGTGAGGAAGGCCTCGAACGCCGAGAACTCCCGCATCTGCTGGGCGGAGTCGATCGGCTCGACAGGGTTGGCGTCATCGTGCACCACGACAATGCAGTCGGGCATGGTCTCGTGGAGTTCGACGATGAACCGCTCCCTGTGGAGGTCACGGAGCCTGCGCGCGCGCGCCGAGCGCGCGGGGAAGGTGAGGGGGAAGTCGGCGATGTACCGCAGCGGGCAGGGGAGGCGGCTGAGGTAGTTCAAACCAGGCTCGAACCCCCACACGAGGGCCGTGCGGTATCCCCTCGCACGGAGCACGGTGGCCGCTCTGTCCTGATCCAACGCGGAGAAGGTGGCGCCCTCCTGCTTGAAACCGAAGAACGAGAGGTAGGTCTCCCGCTCGAAATGGCCCGTAAGGTAGGACAGGCCACGGGACACGTCCACCGCGGCAGGGTACCAGGCGCGGGAGACGAGGTCCGGGCGGATGCACCACGGTCCCACCGAGGCGCACACCAGCGCCGCGATGGCAAGAGGCGTGAGTCGACGCAGCCTCGCGAGTCCCTGACCCGCCCCCAGGGCCACCGGCGCGAGCGGGAGGACCCAGTGGTAGCTGAACAGCTTGCCCTGTCCGATGACCGCCGCGAGTGCGAGCCCGAGCCACGCGAGGGCCGTGTGCCCATGCGCGCCCACGATCGCCATGCACAGCGCCGGCCACAGGGGCACGGCCCACCGCAGCATCGCTCGTGCCGCACGGTCGAAGAGACGGGGATCCAAGGTACTTGATGCGTACCCGAGGTTGAAGGAGAGGAGATCCTCGCGCAGCCGTGAGATCCCCTTCCCCTCCGCGTAGGGGACGAGTGCCACGATGAGCGCCAGGGCAAGGCCCGCGAGCTTGGGCTTCCACGGCCTGCCGAGCAGGAGCAGGAACAGGGCCCCGACCGGCTTGGAGAGGATCGCCCAGCCCATGAGCACGCCCGAGAAGAACGGACTTGGGCTCGCGAGCGAAGCGGCGGCGAAAAGGTTCACGAGGCTCTCGGCCTGACCCATGTCCCAGAACCGATGCAGCAGGGGCGCGGTCACGCCATAGACGAGACCGATCCACGCGGTTCTCCCCACGACGGAGAGCAGGACCGCCGTCGCCCCTATCACGAGGCCATTCCCCAACGCTCGTGGCAGGTGGAGCAGCTCCATGAGGGCGTACCACCAGAACACGGCGGGGAAGGTGTTCGACCAGAAGTCCCGATAGGGGAGCTCCCCGTGGAGGATGCGCCAGCCGCCGTAGGCGAAGTAGCCCTGGTCCCGTCCGAGGGGGGTGGCGACGAACGGGATCGAGAGCAGGATCGGCAGCACACCGACGCCGAGCATGACCCATGGCCCCCGCGTGAGTAGCCTACCGGTGTGGTCCCTCACTCGCTGCTCCCGCGGGCCTCGGAGGTTCCTGAGTCTGTTCTTCGGCAGACGAGGGCAAGCTCCGTGGATCCGGAGCCTGTGACGCGCCGCACGATGCGGGTGTAGGCCGCCTCGGTCATGAGCACGCCCTTGAAGTGCACGGTGGCCCGGTAGGGGGAGTACAGCAGGAAGATCCTCCCACCGTCTGGCACTCGCTCCCAACAGGCCCGTGCGAGGAGGCGCGCCTCCTCGTCGTCGGCCCAACGCCTCTCGTAGTGCGCGTAATCCACCCGATTGAGGCGGGCGAAAGAGGGGGGCACCATGACTGGGAGTCGCCCTCGATAGTAGTAGGACACCACGGGTCCTTCGACCTCTGGCACGACGATGATCGCATCCCCTGGTGACTCCTGGGCGCTGATGAGGGAGACGAGTTCCCTGACGGCGCTCTTCTGATACGGCCCGAAGTAGTGCGCGAGGCCGAGGAGGTTGGCCGCGAGGAGGAGGGCAGCCGTGGCCGCGCGCAGGGGTGAGCCCAGGGCTGCCCACCCCGAGGCGAGCGCGAGGAGGAAAGCCGGGAGCACGACCGCGTCGTACCGGCCGGGCACCATGGCGGGGACCACGTGCGAGACGATCCACGCGAGGGCGAGGGTCCCCCCGCAGAGCATCGCCACCGTCCGACCTGGGGCTGTCCGAACCCCGGCGAGGATGAGGGGAGCTGCCCCCAGGCCTCCGAGCACGGGACCCAGCGGTACCCCGAAAAGGCGTGAGTGTGCCCCGGCGTCCACCCCTGCGAGCCACAGGCCGACGGCGCGCAGGGGGGCATCGGGGGAGGGAGGGGGCAACCACGTCCCGGTGTGGAACACGAAGGCTTGGCGAAACAGGAGCCACGCGGCCGGAGCCCATGCCAGGCCGAGCACGAGGAGGCCCACCGTGGCGCCGCGGGTGGAAATGCGCCGGCTCACCGCGACGAGCGCCCACGAGACGGCCACAGCGAACAGGGCGAAGTGGTGGCTCCACAGCAGGGCGACCTGGCACGCCACAAAAGGGATGACCACCTGCCTCGCGCGAGAGAAGGAGGCGGTTGTCCACGCGAGCACGACGCCGAGGAGCGAGACGAGCGAGTACATCCGGGCTTCCTGGCTGTGCCACACGTGCACGGGGGAGAGTGCGAGCGCGATGCCGGCTCCTGCCCCCGGGGGACCACAGAGGCGGGTCCCCACGAGCACGAGGAGGGGAGGCGCGAGGATCCCGAACGCCGCCGAGAGCGCACGCGCTCTCGCCTCACCGGGGCCTTCCCCCACGACCATCCTGAGTAGCCAGTAGTACAAGGGAGGGGAGCAGTCGTGCTCGAGGGCACGCCACACTGTCGTCTCGCGTACGAGGGACACGCCGAGGCAGTTCGCCTCGTCGGCCCAGAGGGGTTGTCGGCCAAGGGACGGGAGCCTCAAGGCCGCACCGAGCACGGTGGCGGCGATCACCGCCCAGAGAGTTCGACGATCCATATCGTGGGACAGTGGTACCTGAGGTCGTGGGGCAGGAGTCGGTGGGACCAGGAGACGAACAGCGGAGGGCGTGGCGCGGTCGCGAAGGTCGTCACGCGGTGCGTGGGCTCCTCGAGCAGGAACCGGACGGCCTTAGCGGCCTCGGGCAGGAGCCCGGGTGCGCGCAGGACTGGCTCGGCGTCGTAGTCGGTGAGGATGAACCATCGAGGACTCGCCTCGAGGATCGCCTCGGTCTGGAGCGGAACGATAACGGGGACAAACCGTGCGCGCGAGAACGGTGGCGTCGCGAAGTAAGGCCTGCCCTGCAAGGCGATCCTGTCGTGAGGCGAGCCACGCTCCGCCAGCCAGGCCGCGGCGCGATCGCGCACGTCGGGGGAGAGGAACACCTTGACGTGGCCGGAGGCGAGCACGGCCTGCGAGAGGCACGCGCCCGCGAGGCACAGGGACCCCACGGTCCGCAGGAGGCGAGGGGCCAGTCCCTCCAGGCATGAGGCCAGGCACACGAGCTGAAGGGGAAGCACGGGCAGGGCGTACCGTGCGTACTTCTCGGGTGAACGGCCCAGCTGCGCCCAGAACACCACGAGGAACACGAGCACGGGGAGCACGCGGGCGCGGGGACGGGCGAGGGTCAATGCGATGGAGAGCGCCATGAGCACGGTGGACAACGGAGAGGTGCCGGCGGGGAGGGTCTCGGTCCAATGGTGGAGGAGACCGGGCTTCGTGCCCGCGAAGGCGAGGCCATGCCCTGCTCGTATGCGCTCCCACAGCCACAGCACGTCCGCCTTGAATCGAGGCCAATCAAGGAGCGCGTAGGGGGTGCCAAGCACGAAGGCGACGAAGGCGGCGAGAAACCCGGGGAGGAGGAGCCTCCGGTGCCATCTCACGGCCTGCACGACCGGCAGGAGGACGCTGATGCCACCGTGGAACTTCACCGAGGCCGCGGCCCCCGCCGCGGCGAACGAGAGCACGAGGGCCGTGGGGGAGGGGGGGGAGTCCACCCCCACGCCTGCCCACCACGCACACAGGAGGGTGAAGAACACCACCGCCGCATCGGGGACCCCGAAACGAGCGTACGAGAGGGCCAGGGGTGCGGTGGCGAAGAGGAACGAGGTGCCCCACCACACGAAGGGACGACGTGCCACGCGCCGAACGAGCAGCGTCACGAACAGGACCGCCCCCAGCCCGAACACCCAGCTCACCCCCCGGGCCAGGGTGTAGACCGTCGCGAGATGCTCTGGGTGGGCGAGGTAGTACTCCCGATCCGTCGTGAGGACCACGAGGCCGAGGAGCTTGGCGAAGAAGAGCACCGCGCCTGTGACGTACAGGTAGAGGGTGCCCCAGTGGAACCAGTGGGGGTTGAGTTGGAGTCTGGAGGGTTCCATGCGCGCCAGGGGGATGAGCGTGGAGCACTCATCCACCTGGTAGCTCTGCAACGGGCCCGTGACGAAGAGGCGTTCCTCGGTGCTGCCGACGACCTCGTGGGGTGACGCCTCGTAGAGCCGCAGACGCGCGGTGGAGGGGAGCCCCCAGCCAAACCCAGGGAGGGTACACGCCGCGTACGCCAGGACAAGGGAGAAGATGAGGATGGCCCGGGTGACGCGGGGGGAAAGGAAAAGACGCATCGAGAGGTCAGGCCGGCGGGAGGCCCGAGGGTGGGTCCCCGAGGTCAAGAACCCGGAAGGTCGCCGGAGGACGCACGAGGGTCTTCCACCCATGGAGCCGGTGGAAGGTGAAGAAGCTGGCGATATGCGCGCGCTTCTGACGGGAGAGGCCGGGAGAGGCACTGTCGCGCTTGTGGTCGTGCACCATCGAAACCGCGGGGTAGTAGATCACCTCCCAGCCTGCCTCGTGCATGCGGTAGCACCAGTCGACGTCCTCGAAGTACAGGAAGAAGCGTTCGTCCATGGGGCCCACGTCGGCCACCGCCTCCGCACGCACGAGCATGCACGATCCCAGCACCCAGTCGACGTTCGCGGGCCTTCGATGGTCGTAGTCTTCCATGAGGTGGTGCCGGTTGACGACGCGCAGCGGCAGGAGGCGACGGGCGAGTACGTGCCGCCACGTGTAGAAGCGCCGACAGGAGAGCTGCAGGGACCCATCCGCGTTCTCGAGGCGCGACGCCACGATCCCCGCGGAGGGCCTCTGGTCGGCGAAGGACACGAGGCCGAGGATGGAACCTGGTCGCGCAACCACGTCGGGATTGAGGCACAAGAAGTACCTCCCGCGAGCCGCACGGACCGCTCGGTTCGTCGCGCGGGCAAGGCCCGCATTCCGACCCATCGAGTGCAGGAGCACACCGGAGCCGATCCCTAAGCCCTCAGGCGACAGTTCCTGACTGGGCGAGTTGTCCACGACGTGGACCTCGTAGGCGAGGTTCTCGCAGGCGTCAGGCAGAGAGGCGAGGCAGCGCCTCGTCTCTCGAGGATCCCGATAGTGCACCACGATGACCGAGACGTCCGGCGTCGCACCCATCTGTCCTACCAGCGCCTTACGAACCTGCTCACCGTGAGGGCGGCGGATCCAGGCTCACGCCCGAGGAGCTTCCCCCTCACCCGTTGCTCCATCTGGCCCAAGGGCAGGTACTCGTCGCAGCGCGAGAGGTCGTAGTGGGTGGACAGCCACGCGTGGGCGTCTGACGTGATGCCGGACCTCTGGCGGTCGCCGCGGTCTCGCTCCACGAGCCAGACCACCTTGGGGGCCTTCACGGCGAGCTCCTTCGTGACCCTCTGGCCAGGGCGCACGAGCTGGAAACGCAGGCCCCTCCCGTAGTGGAGGAGGGGGTATTCCTCCGTGGCGACGACGAGCTTGTCCGGCTCGGGATCGGCCTTGATGGTTGCCACCACGGCGCGCCAGGGGACGAGGTAGGTGACGTTATGGTAGTCTCTCTCAAGGACAAGGTTGGCGAGCCCGACCCCATAGCCGGCGACCACCACGAGGAGGATGGCCGTGCCAGGCCGTCCGAGGCGCTGGGCCCCAAGGACCACCAGCACAGCCCACACCGGGGCGAGGAAGAGGAGGCGACTGGGCAGGTAGACGAGCGGGAGTGAACGGGCCACGGAGAAGACGATCGCCACGCCGGTGGCGAGGCTTCCGGCGAGTACGAGCCACAGCCTTGACCGCGATACCGCCGCGAGGACCGCCGATCCCACGACCATGGGAACCGAGACGGCCCATCGCCACGGGAAAACCGTCTCGGACGCCGCCAGGACGTAGAGCGGATACACGAGGGCGATGCACGAAGCCTTCCACCGCGAGGCGAACGAGGCACGCTCCCCCCACGTCATCATGCCCCTGGTCTGGGCGATGGCGAGGGCCGCTAGCGGAGCCATCGCCACCAAGGCGGTCCCCACGCCCGCGGCCCAGCCGAGGGTGAGGGTGCGACGGCTCGTCAAGGCGAGCAGGCTCCCTGCCACGACCGCGGAGGCGAGGGTGAGGTAGTTTGTGTACCCGCACAGGGCGACGACGAGGCCCCAGCGGAGCCATGGCCAAAGGCGGCCCTGCTCCATGGCCGAGAAGAGGGCCAACAGACTCACGAGGAAGAGCAAGGCCGAGAGACTGTAGTAGCGCGCCATACCGCAGAACAGCAGCCAGAACGGAGAGAGCCCCACGAGGAGTGCCCCGACCCACGGCCGGCGCACGCCCGCTCGACGGGCCAGGGAGGCGGTGAGCAGTACCGTGAGTGCAGCCGCCACGACCGAGAGGCCCCTCGAGGCGTACTCGCCCACGCCGAAGAGGTGATGCCACGCGTGGAGGAGCACGAAGTACAAAGGAGGGTGGAAGTCGGCCCCCCTCCCTTGGAGGATCACGACGAGGCTCTGGGAGGCCCCCGTGAGGCTGCCGATCTCGTCGCCCCAGAAGTCGCGGCGACCCGCGAGGACCAGGGCGCCTGCCGCCCACGGCCCGAGGAGGAGCCACCAGCGTCCCCTAGCGAGAGCCACGGCGAGCCCTCACCTCGTTCGCGACGAGCTTGATGCCCTTCTTGAGGATGTACCCAAGCTCCGCTGGGTTGATGTGCCCCGAGCGGAGGAGCAACTTGGCCCGTAACAGGGAGCCGCGGGTCTTCGCACGGGCCATGTCAGCGTCACTCACCCCGGGAAGCGTCATGACGAACGCATCTTCCGTGAGCCACTTCGCCCAGGCGCCCCGGAGCGTGGGCTTGACGAGGGCATGCCTACAGGCGATGTCGAACAGGCGCGAACCTGGATACGGTGTGGTGATCGACCATCCAATGTAGTCGAGGAGCCTCTCGCTCGCGAGGCTCTCCGCGAACTCCAACGTTCGCTCCGTCTCCTCGACGCCCTCGAAGGCGAGTCGCCCTTCCTCCTCCCACACGTTGAAGAGCATGAACAGCCCATGGACCTTGATGCCATGGTCCTTCAGCACCCTGCAGGCGGTGTGGACCTGCTCGCGCGTGACGCCCTTGCCGATGCCCCTGAGTGTTCGATCGTTCCCACTCTCGATGCCAAGGTGGACGTACCAGCACCCCGCGCGGGCCATGGCGGCCACGAGGGAAGGGGGGAGGGGGTGCGCCCGCACCTGCGTCTTCCACGTGAGCCCGAGCTTCCTCTCCTCGATGGCCTTGGCGATGGCCATCGCCGTCTCCACGCGCGCGTTGAACTCGTCTGCGTGGTCGAACACCTCCCTGATGCCAAACGTGCTGGCGAGGTGTTCGAACTCCGCAACCACGCTTTGGGGCGAACGTGTCCTCACCTTGGACCCTGCGAGCTTCCAGACCATGTTCGAACAGAAGGTACAGGAGAACGGACATCCCCTGCTGAGCACGACCGACGTCTCCGGGCGTTGCTTCGCGAGGTAGAATCCCCGGTAGCGGTTCATGCGTATGGCGTCTCGGGCAGGAAACGGAAGGGAGTCGACGTCAACAGGCTCGCGGGGCGCATTGAGCCGTACCTCCTCACCCGCGCGCCAGGCGATACCCTTGATGCGGGGAGTGAGCGTGTCCCACGGCGCGTGGGAGAGCCACGCTTCGACAAGCTCTACGAGGGTCGCCTCCCCCTCTCCACGCACCACGAGGTCGATTCCCCCGGAGAAGAGCGCCTCTTCGGGCAACGCGGTCGCGTGGGGCCCCCCTGCCACGACCAGGACGTGGGGGAAGTGCGCCTTTGCCCGACGTGCGATCTCGTACGCGCCCTCGGCCGCCGTGGTGTAGAACGAGAGGCCGAGCAGGTCCGGCTTGAAGTCCTGCACCATGGCCCAGGCCGCATCGAAGCCCTCGCGCACCCCGTCCACCACCTCGACCTTGAGCGTCGGGAACGCGCGGCGGAGGGCGGCGGCGAGGTAGAGCACGCCGAGCGGAGGCGCGATGTCTTCGCCTAGCTCCCCCAGATGCGGCACCCTCACCGGGGGGGCGAAGAGCAAGAGCACGCGCGGGCTCACCCGACCTCCTGCGCCGGCGAACCTGCCCCTACTCGACCACCACGACGGCCGATTGGATGACCACAGGGGTCACCGGCACGTCCCGGTGCATGCCGAAGGTGGTCGTCGGCACGGCCTTGATTGCGTCGACCACCTCCATGCCTTCGATGACGCGGCCGAACACGGCGTACCCGTACTGCTCTGGGCCCTTGTAGTCGAGTATGGCACTGTTGTCCACGACGTTGATGAAGAACTGGCTTGTGGCGCTATCGACGACGTTGGTGCGCGCCATGGCGATCGTGCCGCGCGTGTTGGAGAGTCCATTGTGGGCCTCGTTACGAATCGGAGGCCTGGTCGGCTTCTGCTTCATGTCAGGGGTAAAGCCCCCTCCCTGGATCATGAAGCCGTCGATGACACGATGGAAGATCGTTCCATCGTAGTGACCATCCTTCACGTAGCGAAGGAAGTTGTCGACGGTGATCGGGGCGTGCTCCCGATCGAGTTCGAGTGTGATCGTCCCCATCGAGGTTACCAGACGGACGACGGGGCGCGGATGTGCCTGTGCGGGCACCGATGCCGATTGCGGCTGCCGCACCTCGGGGGGAGGGGAGCCGTGCCTCGAACACGCGACGGCTCCCGCGAGCAGGAGTACGAAGGGCACGGGCATGCGACGCATAGGTCCTCCTTTCGTTGGCGGGAGGCCCTCCGAACGAGCCGGCGGGCGCTCAGGAAGGAAAAAGCCGCACGATCTTCTGTGCTTCAAGCTCCTCCAAAGGCGAAAGGAAGGGGCCTGCACGGAGGAGTTCCATCACCCGGGAAGGGTCGAGCGACACGGGGGGACGGCAGCCGAACTGGCCCAGCCACTCGAGGACGATGGGGTTCCCCACCCCGACCCTGAAGAGCACGTCGCAGGCGCGGAGGCGGAGAGGGCCCGCCCGCACCAGCTCTGCGTACGCCTCTTGCGCCATCGCGCCCAGCCTCTCGCACACCGCCGCACGGGTCGCACCGTCGAGGTCCGCCACGCAGCCCACGAGGAGGGAGGCATCCTCCGGGTTCAGGAGCTCGTCCTCCCGGGCGAGGAGGACGGGGGCCATCGCCTGGGGGGAAGGCAGCCACGTCACGAGGTCGGTCTGCCTACTCCACCCTCTCGCGAACCGGTAGGTGGTCACGGCGTCACCGCCTGTGGTACGATTCGGCCTGTACATGCCGGTCGCAGGGTCGAGCAGGGTCCTGGTGCAGTAGGCACGGTAGGCCCTATCCCAGGAGGGATCCCACCCTACCACGCGTCTGGTGACCCACCGGAGCCACGGGAGCCACGCGAGGGACCGCATCGGCTCGAGGAGGCCCCCCACAGACGCGAGCTCGTACGTCGTGGCCGTTACGTCGATGGCGGCCTCGGGGGAGCGCAAGATCGCGAGGAACAGGGGCGGGTCACGCAGGTCCGGCAGCGAGTCCCCGTCCGCGAGCAGGCGCAATGCCTCGGCCGTCTCTCCGATCGCGAGCCAGAGCGGGGCTTCCGGGGGGGCGAACGAGCCGGTGATCGGGTTCTGGCGAGAGAGCACCCAGGCGCGAGCCTCCTCCACGGTGCGTGGCGTGCGGTGCCTCGCCTTGCGGGCCCGCGTGTACTCGCGCATCCACGAGGTGAGCACGTGTTCCCCGAGCACCGGGTCGCGCTCCGCTTCCCTCACCCACGATGCCCACAGGTCGAACTGACGCGCGATCATCTCCCCGTCGGGCGTGCCGAGTCGACGGCACCGTTCCCTCAGACGAGAGGCACGCTCCGCTTGCCTGTGGAGGTAGCGGCGGAGCTGTCCCTCCCGCTCCTGGGGGGACAAGCGCCAGTAGGCGTCTGTCCCGTACTGGACCTCGCGAGGGGAACAGCCTCCGGTCGCGAGCCACGCCACGAGGAGGATCCACCCTCGGCACCGCCGGGGGAGGCCACGGGGGGCCGGGAAGGAGAGGCTACCGCTGGCTGACAAGGCTGAGGAGCCTGTCCTGGACGTACACCACCCTCGCAGGAGGCCGCCCGTTGAGATGCCGCGCCACGAGAGGCGAAGCCAAGGCAACGTTGAGGACCTCCTCCTTCGAGGACCCTGCCGCCACGCTCACCTTGTCCCTGACCTTCCCGTCCACCTGGACCACGACGAGGACGCTCGAGCGGCGGAGGGCACCCTCATCCCAGGTGAGCCACGGTTGGTCATGGACACTGCCCGTATTGCCGAGACGCTCCCACAGCTCGTCGGCGATGAAAGGTGCCATTGGCGCAAGGAGACGGAGGAGACACTCGATGCCTTCACGCCAAAGGTGCCCGAGTTCGTGCCTGCGATCCCTGACAGAGTAAAGGTAGTTGACGAACTCCATCAGGGCAGCGACTGCGGTATTGAACTCAAAGTTGTCGATATCGAGGCTTACCTTCTTGATCGTCCGATGGAGCTGATACCGGAAGTCACGTTCCGCGCGAGGGGGACCCTCGGGGTAGCCCTCCTCGAGAGATTCGAGGGCCAAATACCACACGCGCTTGACGAACCGGTACACGCCGGCGATGCCGGTCTCCTGCCAGGTCACGTCTGCCTCGAAGGGCCCAATGAACAAGAGGTAGAGGCGCAGGGCGTCCGCCCCGTAGCGGCTCGCCATCTCGTCGGGGGTGACCACGTTTCCCAACGACTTGGACATCTTCCTCCCATCCGCACCGAGCATCATGCCCTGGTTCTTCAGACGGAGGAACGGCTCGTCGAAGTGCACGAGGCCGGCGTCGTACATCACCTTCGTCCAGAATCGGGCGTACAGGAGGTGCATCACGGCGTGTTCGGCTCCCCCCACGTAGAGGTCGACGGGGAGCCAGCGTCGGAGGGCCTCGGGCTCCACCGGCCCCTCGTCGTACCACGGCGAGGCGAACCGCAAGAAGTACCACGAGGAGCAGGCGAAGCCATCCATCGTGTCCGTCTCTCGCGTGGCCGGTCCTGCACAGGTCGGACAGGTGGTCCGCACCCAGTCCTCGCAGCGGGCCAGGGGAGAGCGTCCAGTGTCGTCTGGTTCGAAGTCCACGAGGTCGGGCAGGAGGACGGGCAGGTGGTCCTCGGGCACCGGGACGACCCCGCAGGAGGGGCAGTGCACGATGGGGATCGGGGCACCCCAGTAGCGTTGGCGGCTGATGAGCCAGTCGTGGATGCGGTAGTCCGTCGTGCGCACGCCGAAGCCCTCGTGCTCCGCGAACACCCCCATCCGTTCCATCGCCTCCGTCGAGTGCAGGCCGCTGAAGGGACCGCTCTCGACGAGGATCCCCAACTCTTCGTACGCCTCGGTCGGTTCACCGTGGGTGGTGCCATCCGGGGAGATGACCACCCGGATGGGCAGGCCGTGGCGTTTCGCGAACGCGAAATCACGGCTGTCGTGGGCAGGCACCGCCATGATCGCGCCGGTGCCGTAGTCCATGAGCACGTAGTCCGCGACGAAGAGCGGCACGCGCTCGTTGGTGAAAGGATTGAGGGCGTAGGCCCCGGTGAAGACACCAGTCTTCTCCTTGTCCGAGGCGGCCTTCCGCTCCGTGTCGCTCTTGCGTGCTGCCGCCTCCACGTAGGCGCGCACGGCCACCCTGCGCTCCGCAGGGGTGACGACCTCGACGAGCGGATGCTCCGGGGCCGCGACGCAGAAGGTGGCCCCGTAGATCGTGTCCACCCGCGTGGTGAAGATGGGGAGCTCGTGCCTCGTGCCGGAAGGGTCCTCGACCGTGAAGGTCAGGCGCACTCCCTGGGACTTCCCGATCCAGTTCCGCTGCATGGCCTTGATGCCTTCGGGCCAGTCCACCCGATCGAGGCCTTCGAGGAGCCTGTCCGCATAGGCGGTGATGCGGAAGTACCACTGGGTGAGCCTCTTCCGCGTGACCTCCGTCTCACACCTCCAGCACAAGCCTGAGGAGGCCTGCTCGTTGGAGAGCACGATCTTGCACCGAGGGCACCACCACTGCGGGTGCTCCGCCCTGTACGCGAGACCCCGCTTGTAGAGGAGCAGGAAGTACCATTGGGTCCATCGGTAGTATCGGGGATCGGTACTGAATATCTCTCGATCCCAATCGTACGAGAGTTCGAAAATCTCCATCTGTCGACGGTAGTTCGCCGCGTTGCGTGCGGTGGTCACCGCCGGATGCTCGTGGACCCTGATCGCGTACTCCTCGGCGGGCTGCCCGAAGGCGTCCCAGCCCATGGGGTGGAGGACATTGTAGCCCTCCATCCGCTTCTTCCGACTGAACACGTCGGTAGGGACGTAGTTCTTGCCGTGTCCCACGGAGAGCCCAGACCCGGACGGGTAGGGGAAGAAGTCCAGGCAGTACATCTTCGGCCGGCCGGGCTCGAACCTCGTGGCGTACCGTTTCTCGGCGCGCCACCGGGGGCGCCACTTGGCCTCGATCGCGGCGAAGTCGTAGTGTGTACTCACGGCAGCCTCAGTCCTTCCCCTGGGATCCTCACCCTCGTGGCTACTCTCCGGCATAGATCACCGCGGTCTTCACGGCTTCGAGCCGCTCGACCTCGCTGTCCATGAGCCGGGCCTTTTTCTCCACGTACTGCGCACGCTCGGAGGAACCCTGGGCGTTGAAGAGCGGCCGTGCCTTCACGAAGTACGCCTTCGCCTCCTTCACCAACTGGATGGCCTCGTCGAACATGGCCTCGGCCTCGTCGTACCGCTGTTCGAAGGGGATGCTCTTGTCCTTCACGTGGGCCTTGGCCTGCTCTTCCTTCCTCTCCGACTCCCGTTCCTTGATCTCCCCGGCGACCATGAGCGCGAGCGGCTCGTTCGGTCCTTTCCGGAGCGCCTCTTCGGCGCGTGCCTTGGCCTTCGCGAGGAGCCTGTCGCGGGTGGTGGGGTCCTTCTGCGCCGAGGCCTCATCCGCGTAGGCGAGGGCCAGGAACGCGATGCCGTTCACGTTGTCAGGGTTGCGATCCACCACCTCTTCGAGCCGCCTGATCGCCTTGGTCTGCTGCCCCAGGGCCGTGAGCAGGGGCACCTGGCGCGCGATCGGCTCGATGCTCGTCGGATCGAGCCGCTCCCACTCCTGGTAGACGGAGAGGGCCTGCTTGTAGTCGCCGATGTCGGTCAAGGCCTTCCCCAGGTACTCATAGACCGGGGCGCCGGACGGGCCGGTCTCCGCGAGCACGACCGCGATACCCTTGCGGACGAGACCGATCACCTGCGTTCGGGTGAAGCCGAAGCTGTCCTTTCCGCTGGGGCCGAAGTTCCCGGTCACGAGGTGATCGGACCCCGTGGCGATGACGCGGCGCCACGCGAACGAGTAGGTGGAGTCTCGCTCGAGGACCGACACGTACACCTTGAGGGCCTCACCGGTCATGCCCAAGTCCTCGTACAGTCTCCCGAGCGAGGCGACGTAGGCGAGGTCGTCCGTGTAGCTCAGGGCCCTCTGCAGGAGGGCGGTGGCCTCGTCCGCCCGGCCGAGGCTTCGGAGGCACTGTGCCCAGTTGAAGTACACAGGGGTGTAGCTGCTGTCGGCGGCGAGGGCTCGTTCGAAGAACGGGAGGGCGTCCTCGCAGCGACCCCGTTTCTGGAGGATCATGGCCTTGTAGTAGAACGACTGCCCGAGCGAGGGATCCAAGGCGATCGCGCTGTCCGCGAGGGCCTCCGCCTGGGTGAGGCTGTCGAGGCTGTAGTAGCAGGTGACCTGACCGACCAGGGCCGGCGCGTAGGATCGATCGATCGCCGATGCCTGACGGAACCCTCGCAGGGCATTCACATAGTCCCCTGCCTGGAGGTACTGCAGTGCGATCTGGTAGTGGCGATCCGCCTGGGAGCGTGTGAATCCACGGTAGTCATCCACGACTCGCTTCGCAAAGCCGCCCAATGACTTCTTCGTATCCTCGACATCTCCCTTGGTGGTCGCGGATTGGGCCGTTGCTACCTGCAGGAATCGCGCAGTCACCTTGTACGTCTTGCCGAGCCGGACGGCGGTCCCCATGATGATGAAGTCGACGCCCAACTGCTTGCCCAGGGCCGCCGCTGCGGTGTCCGCATCCGCGTACGCGGGGTCGAAGCCCAAGCGCTTGCCCGCCTCCTTGAGGTCTCGTTCTGACATCACCTCCACGTTGGGAACCTTCCCAAGGGCAACGCGCATCTCCGCGGCGAGCTTCTTCGCGAATGCACCGCTCTGGGGCGATGAGATCGGGATCTCCATGACCGCGATGCGCGTGACTTCATCGGCAGTGGCGATGCCGCAGACGAGCGCGACGACTGCGACAAGGCAAGGAGAGTGGCGCCTCATACTTCCTCCTTGGCGAACGAGGACACGTTTGCGAGAGCGACGGCTCGCGCACCCTTGTACCGTTCCTTCCTGCGCGCAGCGTAGGACCGCGCGAGCTGGAGGAACACGCCCACGTCGCGGTCCAGATTCCTCTGCGTACCGTCGAAGTAGAACGTGCGGATCGGCACGCCGTCGCACTCGCGACTGACCGTGGGATACACAGCCTCTGCGACAATCGCATTCATGCACGTGAATGGGGAGATGTCAACTATGCCGGCGACCCCCTGCCGGTAGAGGTAGACGGCCCGAGCGACGCTGAGGGCCATCTCGCCGAGCGAGGACTCGTGGGGGAGGTAGGCTGCCCCCCCTTTGAGCATCTCGTCGATCTCGGGCTCGGGGCGATCGGCGAGGTCGTCCACGAACAGGCGCGCGATGCGCACGAAGTCGTGGTGCTGGACCTTGTGCTTCAGTGCGATGCGGGCCCTGGCGACGATCCCCGCACGTGTGCGTTTGGCTCGGATCGTCTCCTCGAGGTTGGTGTAGTGGACCCACTCGGACAACGGGGGCATCCAGCACTCTGCCCCATGCCGCTCGAGGCACCTGATCGTCTCCATGTTGCTGAAGGCGTTATTCCGGCAGAAGATCTCGCCGACGATGCCGATGAGCGGTCGGGGTCCCCGGCGCACCCGCACGGCTCGGAGCAGATCACGTGCGGCCGCTACCGCCTCGAGGAAGCCGCCGAAACGGAGGCGGCCCCCGCCGCGCTCGAGCGCCTCGACCAGGACCTCGACCGCGCGCGCGAAGGCGCGGTCCGTGTCCCCGGGGTGTTCCTCGTAGGGGCGAGTACGAAGCTGCATGGTGACGAGGTGGTCGCACGCCACGAATGCGCGCCAGCACGTGCGAAACAGGCCCATGGAGCCCGCCCCCACCCCCTCGTACGAATCCTGGCTCGTGGGCGAGACCACCACCGCCTGCGAGTAGCCACGTCGGACGAGGACCGAACGGAGGTACCCCGCATACTGCCCGAACCGGCACGGACCCGACGACGTGGGCATGAAGAAGGCCACCCGATCAGGAGACACGCGGCCGTCTTCGAGGATCTTCAGGAAGTCGCCCACGGTGACGATGAGGGGGAAGCACTCGTCTCCCGAGCAGCACGCGCGACCGAGCTGGATCGTCCGCTCGTCGGACTCGGGGACGGGCCAGGCGTCAACGCCGAAGCCGCGGAACGCCGCCGCCGCCACCTCGGCGTGCGCGTCGGGCATGCGGGGGATGAACAAGGTCCGTCGCGCGAGCGTGCTCATGCGGCAGCCGAGGTCGAGGCCCCTGACCGGCCACGCCCCCCGAGCATCCCCTTGGATTCGAGGAACGCCTCGCACCGAGTCATGATCCCCGCATCGTTGGCGTGGCCGTCGAAGCTCAAGGTGAGGAAAGGCTTTTCGCCTGCTCGGTAGAGCGAGTGCTTGATGAACGAATCGGGGCCGCACTTGAAGTTCGTGAGGGAGATAAGATGAAGGTTCTTCTCCCTCGTGAACATCGCGGCGGCGATGATCCGCCGTCCAGAGTGCCAATACATGCGGGGCTCGACCGGGCGAATATCGATGGCGTCGAGGTCGAGGAAATCGAGGGGGATGACGTTCACCCCGTAGATCGTGCGGAGCTTCGACGGCACGTCGAGGCAGACGAGGCGGTCGTACGTGTTGTACGGCCTCCCCACGAGCACGACGCCCGGCCGACCGGTGCGCTCGAGGGTGGCGAGGGCCGCGTTCCCCGCCTCGCGCAGCGTGGCGACGAAGGCACCCTGGGCCTCCTGGGCACGGGCGAAAGCGCGCGCGACCGCCTTCCTGTTCACCCCGTATCGTGCGAGCGCGAGCGCGAGGGAGTGCACCGTCTCCCTCGGGGTTCGCAGGCGCACGGCAGGGGCGAGGAGGCGGGACCTCAGGCCTTCGAGCCCTGGTGCCGCCCGAAGCACGTGCGGCAGGGTCTGGCCCCAGACGCACACGTAGCTCTCCGTGTGGGTCTGCGTCGTGGCGCGATCGATGAGGGCGGGGACGAAGACGATGTCAGCCCCATGGTCGAGGAGCCAGGACGCATGACCATGGGCGACGCGCACCGGGAAGCACGGCTCGGCGACGGAACGTTCCACCCCTCGGTCGGCGATGTCCTTGTTCGTCCATGGGCTCACGAGCACGGACCACCCAAGCTCCGTGAAGAAGGCGTGCCAGAAGGGCAAGAGCTCGATGAGGTGGAGGGTGCGGGGGATGCCGACCACCGGACCGTGGGGGGTTGACTCGTCCTTGGGGAGCGAGGCGTGGTAGAGCCGATAGAGGTCCTCGATCACCGGAGGCTCTTCCGCACGCTGGCGCGCACGGAACCGGTCGGAGCACTGATCTCCCCAGTACGTGCGCTCGCCCTCCACGTTGAACTCCTGGATGTTGCAGTAGTTCTGACAGGCTCGGCAGGTGAACTCGCGAAGGACGTAGCGCACGCGGTCCAAGGCGAGGCCTCGGAACGATGTGGGCAGTCCGGTACGCTCGGCCCACTCACGGGCGAGGAGGGCCACTCCGATGGCGCCGATGACGCCGTTGTAGGGGGGGACGATGATCGTCTGACCGAGGACGTGACTGAAGGCGGCGGCGACCGCATCGTTGTACGCGGTGCCGCCCTGGAAGAACACGACGCCGTCGATCGGCCTGCCCCGCACCACCCGGTTCACGTAATTCTGGACGACGGAGTAGGCGAGCCCTGCGGCGATATCCGCGATCGGTGCTCCTCGCCTCAGGTGCCCGTAGACGTCCCGCTCCATGAACACGGTGCATCGCTCGCCGAGGCGAACCGGGGCCTTCGAGGACAGGGCGAGGGTGGCGAACTCATCCACGATCGACACGCCGAGTTCCGCGGCTCGTTCCTCGAGGAAGGACCCGGTGCCCGCGGCGCACGCGTCGTTCATGGTGAAATCGACGACCACGCCGTCCTGCAGCCGGATGTACTTCGCGTCCTGGCCGCCGATCTCGAGGATGGTATCCACCCCGCTCTGGAGGTACTGTGCGGCGACGAAGCAGGCGCCTGTCTTGTGGGCGGTGATCTCGTCCTTGATCACGTCGGCCCCCACGAGACTCCCGATGAGTTCCCTCCCGGACCCCGTGGTCCCCACCCCCGCGATGCACACCCGGTCGCCGAGCTCACGGGCCATCTGGTGGAGGGCGTCGCGCACGACCTCGATCGGGCGCGCCCGCGTGCGGACGTAGAGCTCCCACAGGACCGTTCCCTTCTCGTCGATGACGGCGAGGTTGGTGCTCACGCTCCCGACGTCGACCCCGAGGAAGGCCCGGGCCCGTTCGCCCGGCGGAGGGAGCACGACCGGGTGCGTGCGGTTCCGCAGGAGCATGACGCGGTCCATGGACAAGGGCGGCATGGGCGTCGAGGCGAGCGGGGGGTCCGTCGAGACGAGGGGGTGCTCGTGCTGCTCGGTCCCCAGTTCAGCCAAGGCCGCCCCCGCGGCGACCAGGTGGGCGTGGTGCGGTGGGATCACGAGGCCGTCGGGCAGTTCGAACGCGCGCGCCAGGGCCTCAGCAACGGCAGCGTTGGCCGCCACGCCACCGACGAAGGCCACCGGGGGAACGACCTTCCTGCTCTTGGCGACCGAGGCCCTGTAGTTCCGGGCCACCGCGTCGCACAGCCCGGCGAGCACCTCCTCGGGGGTGAACCCCCGCTGTTGGGCGTGGATCATGTCGGACTTGGCGAACACCGAGCACCGCCCCGCGATCTTGGGGATCCTCTTCGCCCTCGATACCATGGCGCCGACAGACTCGATGGGAAACCCCAACCTGCCGGCCTGCTGGTCGATGAAGGATCCGGTGCCTGCCGCGCAGTCGCCGTTGGCGTCGTAGTCCACGAGGGAGAGCCCGTCTGCCTCCTTGCGCAGGAGGAGGATCTTGGAGGTCTCGCCTCCCATCTCGAGGACCGTGCGCGCCTCCGGTGCGAGCGCCGCCACGCCCCGGGCGAGCGCGAGGAACTCGTTCTCGTACGGCACTCCCCACCGGGCCGCGACCTGCTGCCCGATGGACCCCGTGAGCCGCACCCCCGCGAGCTCGAGGCCGGGGAGACTCCTCAGGAGCGAGAGCGTCTCTTCGGCAACCTCGCGCGGTCTGCCGTGGGTGCGCACGTAGGGACCGAACCAGAAGACGTAGCGGCCACATCGGTGCGGGCCGTCGAATCCCTCGTAGGTCGAGTCGCCGTCGAGGGCCACGATCACCGACTTGAGCGCCACGGATCCGATGTCAATCCCGGCGACCGCGTGTGGACGCACGCCCTTCACCTCCCTCCCGGCGAGGCCGAGGGGCCATGCCCCCCACCTGGGGCGTCTTCGCTCGGATTCGCCACCATGCGCCCTCGCCTCGGGCCTGGGAGCTTTGGGGCGGGTGCCTCCGCCCTCGCCCCCCCCACGCGTACGAGGGTGGCCAGAACCGAGTCTGCCCACTGCCGGGCGAGCGGCCGCATGGCGGAGGCCACCGCGGAGAACGAGGACTCCTCCAGCGGCTGCTCGAATCGGAGGCGCCGTTGCAGCGGGGGGAAGCGGTCCGCCTGGGAGGAGACCGTGAGCGTCATGTCGATCACCGCGCACCAGGCCGACCCTCTCTGCCTCGCCCCGAACTCGAGTATGTGTCCGTCCACGACCACGGCGTGGGAGCCCCGCACCCGGCGGTGCACGCTCTTGACCACCCCGGAGGTGACGAGGTCCCGCCACAGGATGGTGCCGAGCACCTCGGCCGGGGGCGCCTCCCATCGGTTGCGGCTCGCGCGCACGAGCTTCCCCTCGGCAGTCACGAGCACCATCGCCGACGCCTCGTAGGCGGGGGCGCTCGTGAAGGGGTTGAGCTGCGCGAGGGTCCTCGTGGGCGTGGCGGCAGCGACAGGGGGAGGGTCGACTGCCCACACCCTCGGAGGTTCGCCGTCTCCGCCCACGGTGACGCGGACGCACCCACCCGCAAGGAGCGCCATGGCCAAGACGAGGACCTTCATGGCCATCGGTCCTCCCGTGCGGTCCCCACGACGCGGCCAGGTACCTCCCCGAGGCGGTCCATTGCATGCTCCACGCGGGAGAGGGCGTTTGTCGCCTCGCCGGTCAGCCGGTCGAGGTTCCACGTCACGGTGGTGAGAGAAGTCGCCAGCACGGTGGCCTCCCTCACCAACGCTCGAAGTGACGCGGCGACCGGCCCCGCCTCGCCCTCGACGCGTGAGACCAAGGAGGAGAGGGCCCTCGCGAGGGCACGGGACTCGTCGAGGAGGGAGTCCGCGTGGGACGCCGTCCTCTCGAGGCGCAGGGACAGCGAGTCGACCCGGGAGGGGTCGGTGAGGCGGTTGAGGTTGTCCAGGAGGCGCACCGCCTGGAGGCTCAGCTGGGCGAAGTGGACCTCTCCGATGATCCGGAGCAGACCCTGGAGCCCCACGTCGATCTTCTCCAGTTGCGAGGTCACCACGGGGATGACCGGGTGGCGTGGCTCGAAGGGCAGCTCGGGGGGGGAGGCCTCCCCGGGTGCAGCGACGCGCAGGTTCACTACGCGGATCCCCGTGATCCCGACGAAGTCGAGCCTGGCGACGAGGTCGTCCCCCACGGGGAAATCCTGCTCGATCGAGACCGTCACCTCCACCAACCTCCCGTCCGGGGCCACGGCGATGCGCTCAACCTTGCCGACCGGTACCCCGTTGTACCGGACCGAGGTTCCCTCTTCGAGCCCCTGCACGGATTCCGCGAAATAGCACACGTAGGTGCGCCCCATGCCTCCCCGGAACCAGCCCGTGAGCCACACGAGGAGCGCGACAGAGAGCAGCGCCACGGAGAAGAAGAAGATGCCGAGCCGGACGCGGTTGGCCTCGAGAGACACCGGTACCTCCATAAGCGCGCGCCCCGCGGGCGAAGAACGAGCGGACGCGGGGGTCGGGGTGGTTCGCCTGCAAGGCCTCCACGGTGCCCTCGGCGATGACCCCCTGCGCGTGTGCGTCGAGCATGACGACCCGGTCGGCGATGGAGGCGATGCTAACCAGTTCGTGGGTGACGATGACCATGGTGGCACCCGAGGTGCGGTTGATCGAGCGGATGAGGGCGTCCAGCTCGGCGGACGTGACGGGATCTAAGCCCGCAGAAGGCTCATCAAAGAACACCATGTCGGGATCCAACGCCAGTGCTCTCGCCAGCCCCGCCCTCTTCTGCATCCCGCCGGAGACCTCGAGGGGGTACGCGTCGGCGAAGTCGGCCAAGCCCACGAGGTCGAGCTTCCAGGTGGCGATCCGCCTGCGAGCCCCTTTGGAGAGCGGCGTGAACTCCGAGAGGGGGAGCTCGACGTTCTCGGCGAGGGTGAGGCTGGCGAGCAGGGCTCCTGACTGGAAGAGGACGCCCCAGCGTCGCCGAATGCTCGGTAGGAACCGGCCTCGTTCGGCCCACAGGTCATTGCCCTCGTACGTGATGGTCCCCGACCACGGCCTCGAGAGCCCAAGGAGGTAGCGCAGAAGCGTACTCTTGCCGCAGCCGCTCCTCCCCGCGACGACGAGGATCTCGCCGCGCCTCACGTCGAGATTCACGTCGCGCAGGACGAGACGGTCGCCGTAGCCCCCGGTGAGGTGGCGGATCGAGAGGACCGGTTCCATCACACGACGACGGCGGGTCGGATGCGCACGTATAATAGGAGGGAGATGAGGGCGTCGGCGACGATGACGAGGAAGATGGCGGCGACCACCGCGGTGGTGGTCGCCTTTCCCACCTCCGCGGCGCCGCCCCTCACGCGCGTGCCCATGAAGCATCCGACGTTCCCCACGAGGGTGGCGTACACGACTCCCTTGCCGGCACCCCAGAGGAAGTCCAACGGGAGCATGACGAGCCGCAGCCGAGCCATGTAGACCGAGGCGGGCATGTCGAGGTACCAGCCACCGATGAGGAGTCCCCCGAGGAGCCCGAAGAAGTCCGCGAACAGGACGAGGGCGGGCATCACGACCACGAGGGCCATCAGCTTGGGCGTCACGAGGAACTGCGTCACGTCGAACCCCATGACCTCCAGTGCATCCACTTCCTGGCGTACCTTCATCGTCCCGATCTCTGCCGCGAACGCCGAGCTCGATCTGCCCGCGACGAGGATGGCGGCGAGCAACGGGCCTATCCCCCACGTGACCATGTACCCCACGAGGTCGGGCATGAACACCTCGGCCCCAAAGGTCTTGAGCTGATACCCGGATTGGTACCCCAACACCGTGCCGAGGAGCCAGCAGAGGACGGCCACGATGGGGACGGCGTTCACGCCGGCCTGCTCCATGTAGTAGAGTGCCAGACCCCATCGGAACGAGCGAGGGGCCCTCACCGTCTTGAGGAAGGCCCGTGAGGAGTCGATGGTGAACCTCGCCAAGCCGCGCAGCGTCTCGGCCGCGGTGAGCACGTCTGATCCCACCCCCTCGAAGTGGCTGGGGACCGACCAGGAGGTCCTCGTCGGCTCAGGCAGGGTCGTGCGGTCGAACACGGCGAAGAGCCTCGCGAGTCCTGAGTCGGGCCGCATGAGGAACGACGCTCCCCGCGACACGGCCTGTTCGTGAATGCTGGCGGCGACGAAGGGGTCCATGCCTTCGCAGCCGGTGGGGTCGAGGACGACCGTGCCACCCGCGCACGATGCCTGTGCCAAGGCCTTCTCGACGGCTTCTCGCCAGGGGCCGGGCACGTACCCGGTGATGACGACCGTGGAACGCTCGACGCGAATGCCTGGTTGCTCCATGGTCACCGTGCGGGTGAGGGGCGTTCGTCTGTCGCCGCCAGGACACGCCCACCTCGCATGCCCTCTTCGTAGGTGGCGGCAACGGAGGAGGCGGTCGCTCGCCAGTCGAACCTGGAGCGGGCCACCTCGTACCCCCCACGCCCGATGCGCTGAGCGAACGAGGGGTCCCTCAAGAGCCTGGCGAGCCCGGCGGCACCCTCGGCCGGCGTTTCGGCGGGGACGTAGTGGGTGAACGGTTCCAGGGGCAGGCCTTCCACCGCACGGGCCGAGGCCACGAGGGGAAGCCCGAACCCGAGGGACGAGAGGGCCTTGACGCTCGTGCCCGCGCCCATGCGCAGGGGGGCGACCGAAGCCCCCACGCCCTCGAGGGCATCCTCGAGGCGGGCGACGTGCCCAAGGTAGCGGATCCACGGCGCCTGTGGGAGCGAGCGGGGGTTGGCGAGCCGACCCACGACCCTGAGCTCGGCCTCAGGCACGGTCTGCCTCAGGAGGGGGAACACCGCTCGAGCGAGGAAGCGCAAGGCGTCGCGATTTGGGGCGTAGTCCAGGGCGCCCACGAAGAGCACCGCGGGGCCGTGCCGACGGGCAGGGAGCCGTGGAGGAACCTCGGTCGCGATGGGAACGGTGGAGACCGGCACCGAAGGGAGCAGGTCTTGGAGGATCCCCCGCTCCACCTCCTGCACGGCGAGTACGCGCCCCACGTCGCCGTAGGCCCGCAGCTCGTGGCGACGGACCATGGAGGAAGACGCGCCCGACATCGCACGCCGCCACGGGGTGAGGGAGGCCTGTGCCTCCCGCTGGAGCCTGAGCCAGTGCAGGTCGATGGAGTCGAGCCAGACCGAGGCGGCATCGCCCAAGGGGATGGCCCAGCGGCTGAACCAGTACTCCCCCTGCACGAGGTCCGGCTTCCAGGTGGAGATCGTGGACCCCGTCGCCCGAGCGAGGGCCCAGGAGGAGTGGTAGACGCGCTCGCGTGGGAACCCTCCCAAGGCGAGGAGTCGTGACCAGGCGGACGTGCCCACGCGGGTGAGGAGGGAACGATGGGCGGGGGAGTGGACGCTAACGAGGGGGTGGAGGGAGGGAAAGGCCCTGCGCAGGGCCTCGACCTGGTCGTGCTCGGCTCGAGAGAAGCACTGGGTCACCAATCCCACCTCGTGGGAGAGGGAGAGTTGCCTGAGGAGCCAGTAGATCCTGACACGGTGGCCGCGGTCAGGCGGGAAGGGGACGAACGGGGAGACGACCAGGATGCGCATCAGGGCATCCAGAGAGCGCGGGCGTGCCCTCCGACGGAGACCGCCAACGAGGCGAGCGTTGCCCAGGCCGCACCCGCGGCGCCGAAGGGGGGGATGAGCAGGAGGTTCATGCCCACGTTGCAGGCCGTGGCGAGCAGGAGGACGGAGAGATCACGGCGCTGCTGCCCACGGGCGACCAAGGCCTTGCCTTGGGGCTGATCCACGCTCGCAGGCACCATCCCGATGGCGAGGATCGTGAGCACGAGCGCTGCGCGTGCGAACCCCTGGCCGCACAGAAGGCGCATGAGGAAGCCGGCGAGCACCGCCGAGGCTCCCCCGAGCACGAGCCCAACGGCCGCCATCTCCCAGACCCCACGCCTGAGGAGTCGTCCGTCCCCATCGTGCACGAGCTTCGGGAGCAAGACCTGGCCGTAGCTCTGCGGGAGGAGCAGCAGGGTGGAGAACACGCGGTAGGCGGCGACGTAGTAGCCCACCTCGGTGAGGGAGGCGAGGGCGGAGAGCAGGAGCACGTCCACGCGCCAGTACAGCTGGAACACGGCCTCCAGGCCGAGGAAGACCGGGACCTCGTGCCGAAGCCGAGCGAGCGAGCGTCGGCTTGCGGCCTCGAGGCCGAGGCCTCCTGGGGGAAGGGCGAGGAGGATCGCCATGAGCCTGCCCAGGGGGAGAAGGGCCACTAGGGCGACGACGCCGGCGCCGGACGCGAGGAGGAGCACCCCGAGGAGGAGACGCACGAGCTGTTCCGCGAGGAGGGCGCAGGCGAGCCTGATGGCGGGGCCCCTGCCGAGCCAGAACCCCTCTTCCACCACGCCGACGGCGGCCAGGGGCACGGCGAGGGCTGCGAGGGCGAGGACCTGGCCGGTGCGTGGGGGCAAGAGCGCCGCGGCCACGAGCGTGGCGAGGGCGAGCACCGAGCCTACGCCCACGCAGGCCACAGTCGCCGCTGCCCGCAATGCCCGATCGTCGCCCCGGGCGAGCTCCCGCGGAAGAAGGTGCCGCATGCCCAGCGACGATACGGCTTCCAAGAGGGAGAACACGGCGGCCGACAGCCCCCAGAGGCCTACCTCCTCGGGACCCCGACGACGCGCGAGCAGGGCGAGCAGCACGACCGTGACCGCCGGCGTGCTGAGTCGGGCAACGAGGAGGAGCCCCGCGTCTCGGTGGAGCGGGAGGGCGGACAGGGGTCGGGACGCCCCAACGAACCTGTGACGGATCGGGGGGGAGGTGATCATGGGGCCCTCTCGCGCTCGGCCGCAGGAGGGGTCTGGGGTGACGAGTTGGCGAGGGCAGCGAGCAGCCAGAACAGGAGGGCGATGCTCGGTCGGCGGAGGGTCCAGTCTGCCATGTTGTGGAGCACCACCACGGCGGAGCCGACCCACAGAGCCGCCCCGATCGGGTCATGGCGCCCCGCGCGCCACCAGCCGCGCACGGCGACGATGAGGGCGCCGGTCCACAGGAGCAGGCTGGCCAACCCACCCAAGAGCCCAATCTCCGCGGCGTCGAGGAGCACGATGTGGTGGACGGGGTGACGGAACTGCGAGAGCCGCATGCCGGGGTCGAACTCCGGCACCCTCGTGGGGAACTGGCCGAGCCCGACCCCTGACAATGGGTAGGCGCGCACAATGGCCGTCGCCACGGAGAGGAGGGAGACGCGCACGTCGGTGGCGCTCGATTCCGTCTTCTCGATCCGGTGGCGCACGAGGGGGAACGCGAGGAGCCCGAGGACGAGGGCCACGAGGCCTGCCGCCGCGTGCCACCGGGTGAGCCTCACCCTCCTGAGGGAGGCCCAGGCCACGGCGAGCGCGCCGACGGTGGCGGCGGCCCAGGCAGCCCGGGAGTACGTCCAGACGAGCCCGGCCGAGGACGCGACCGTGGTGGCGGCTGCGAGGGCGCGGGAGGGGCGAGGGCCACCGGAGAGGGTGACCGCGAGGGCGAGGGGGAGGAGGGCGGCGAGGTAGGTGGCGAGCACGTTGGGGTGGCCGAGGGTGCCGCCGGAGCGCCAGAGCCCGACCCCCGGGGCGATGTACTTGAAGAGATCCTCCGCGGGGGCCTCCCCGAGCAAGGCGAGGCCGAGGGGACCTCGGTGGACCTGCTGGAGGCCGGCGATGATCCCCTGAAGGAGCGCAGAGACCAGGAGCACCGTGACGAGGGCGGATCGCTCACCGGGCGTGGAAGCGACCACGACTGCGGCGACCATGCCCCGGACCAGGACCCACCATTGCAGGGAGGACACGAGCATGTCCGGGGAGGAACCAACCCCCACGAGGGAGACGAACGACGCGCCGCAGCCGAGGGCGAGGAGCGGTGCGAGCGTGCCACGGGGACGCCGGAGGGTCCCCCTGTGGAAGCTGGCCGCGAGGCAGGCGAACAGGGTGAGATCGGAAGGCAAGACGGCCAGGGCCCCGGGCGCCCCTCCGACGAACCCGGGGTGAGGGGTCCCGAAGTAGTCCACGGAGGAGACGCACACCGAGGCGACGAGTGCGGCGAGGAAGATCCGCTGCACGCTTACCCCCGCGATACCCAGGACCACCGCCGCCTCCGTGGCCCAGACCATGATGACCGCCTTGACTGGGGCGCCTGCCAGGACCGGGAGCGTGGCGACGGCCCACACCGCCCCGCACAGCGCGAGGATCCTCATGAGAGGCCATCAAGGGGGAGGCCGTCGGAGCAGTGCTGCCGCGACGAGGAGGGCGACGAGGGCTGCCGGACCCATGGCCACCACGGCCAAGGGAGGGCGCTCGGGAGTACCGTGGCCGGGAGCCGACATGACGCGCGTCTCCTTCTTCTGGGCCAACAGCTCCGCCTCGGTCTCCGCTTTGACCTGGATCTCGGTGAAGTGGGCGAGCGCGCGCAACGCCTGCGCGCGGGCCTGGTCGTCGGCTCGCGCATCGTGGGCGAGGGACTCGGCCGCCGCACTCTGGCGCCGGATCGTTTCGACGTGTCGTTGCAGGAGCGCCCGTTCCCTCACGAAGCCCTCGTTGGCGGTCTCCACCACGAGTGAACAGGCGACCGAGGCAGCCCGCCAGGCGAGGAAGGGGTCGGCGGCGCGGGCCTCGATGCGCAGCAGGCCTTCCTCAAGGGGGGCGGCCCTCAGGTTCACCTTGGCGGGCGAGACCCCAAGGAGCGTCGCCACCTCGCGGGCGAAGGGGGCGCTAACGATCACGGCCGCGATACCGCGTGTGGAGACGATGGGGTGAGGAAGGTAGTCGCGCGGGTTGAAGTAGCCGATCTCGACGATGCCGAACGACACGTAGGCCGGCGGGACCATGCGGTGGAGCACGCCCCACGTGAGGGCGGTCGTCGCGGCGAACGCGAGGGCGATCCACGCGACGGCGCCTGGGATCGAACGCTTAACGTCTGACATGAGGCCTCGCTTACAAAGGTTCAAGGACAAGGCACGCGAGCCAGAGGTTGCGATCCTCGCCCGTGCCGGGATCCCAGAAGTCGTTCACGAACCGGAGCACGAGGCTGTCCCCGGCGAGCCGTGGGAGGGAGTAGGATACCCACCCGGGACTCTCCACCGCCCAACGCCGCAGTCCGTTGACCCACCTGCACTCGACGATGGGCCACCGCCCCAGGGCCGGTTCGCCCCGAAGCACCACACGCGCGGCCCCCGTGACGTCCTCCCATCGGACCTCCCCGGGTCCGGGGATGAACCACGCCCCTTCCCTCCTCTCTCCCCCGACCACCGCCGATGGCTCCAGAGACTCATCCCCGCAGGGAGGGGGGGCATCCGTGGGAGGGGGCGACGACCACGTGGCCGGTGGCCTGACCCGTTCGAAGAACCGATCAGGATCCGCGACCGCCTGAGCGAACCATGTCTCATCGAAGGAGGCCAGACACGCGAAGTCTGCGTTGCGGTCCTCCCCTGGGGCCCTCAGGTCGTTGACGAGGGTCACCTCGACCAAGCCTCGCAAGGGGCTTGGCTCGATCACCCAGTCCTCTGACCGTACGGCGATCTCATGCGTGGCGGCCCCATCGGACACGCGCAGGACAGGCCACTCCCCGCGCGCCGGCCTCCCCCTCATCAGGAGCCACGGTCCCATGACGAGGGTCTGTGGGTTTCGGCTCGCACCCCGCCACGCGCGCGGTTCCTCCCAAGGGTGGTGCGCTTTCCACACAATGTACCGAGCCCACCCTTGATGGCGCCACAGGGACGCGAGCGTGCACGCCTGCGCCTCCCTGCCGATCGCCGAGAGGAGCCGTGCGGTGTACTCCGCGACGAGAGGGTCTGCCTGATCCGACGGGGTGGGCCAGCGAATCCGGTGGAGGGAGGGGCGTTGGAGGGAGAGGGCGCTCATGAGGTCCAGCCATGCGATCGAGCCGTGCGCCCACCCGCGGAGCGAGTCGAGCGCGTCTGGCGACCGATGGAGAGCCTCCACGACCCATACCCTCGCGTCTCGTTGCGCCTCCTGCTCGAGGATGGCACGCAGGGCAAGGGAGGGCGCGCAGGTGCCTGTGCGCTCCTGGAGGGCCTGCAGGTGCTCCCTCGCGAGCGAGGGAGCCGAATCCGCGGCTCGGAGTGCGGCCTCGAGCCTCACTCCTGGGAGGGTCCGATCCAAGACCATCGCCCAGGGCTGTGAGGGGGCCATGCTCGCGGCGAGCCACGCCGCCGTGCCGAGGACCGAGGCGGCGACGAGGCCCCTTCCGTACGGCGTGAAGGCGCCGCGAAGGGCTGCCACCGTCGCGAGGAAGGCGAGGGGAGACACCACGCCGAAGGCCCCCCAAAGCGCCCCTCCAACCCCGAGCAGGAGGATCCCCTCCCATCCGGCGGCGACGAGAGGCATCGCGCTCCCAAGCACGGCGATGGTCCTCGCGGTGGCGCTCTCGGCCGCGGGGAACGCGAGGATGAGGCCACAGACCGCGACGGTGACCACCCGCGTGACCGAGGGTGACTGACGGGAAGCCCACCAGAGGAGGCAGAGGAGGCAGACACTCACGGGGCCCCTCTCACCGGGGCTTGGCAGGAGCCACACGAGGGCGACGCACGCGGTGAGGAGGAGGGAGAGGTGCCTCATGGCGCGGGAGGGTGGTCGAGCCGTTCGAGGGCCTCGCGGGCGTCGGCGTGCCATCCGGGGCCGGCCCTCGGATCGCTGAGCACGAGGCAGAAGTGGCGGCGTGCTTCCCCGCGGCGCCCCAAGGCGGCCAGGACCCTCCCGAGGACGAGGCGCGCGCCTGGGTTCTCCGGATCGCGTGCGACCGCCATGCTCGCCCAGCGGAGCGCGTCCTCGAGCCTCCCCTCCGACTCCGCCCACGAGGCGAGTTCCCAGGCGGGCCACGACACCGTCGGATGGTCGCGAAGGAGCCCGACGAGCACCCGGCGCGCCTGGGCGGGGTGCCCGAGGAGCCGCAGCGCCTGCGACTGGGCGATGCCGAGGGCGACCGGCTCCCCCCCGAGGGACCGTGCCCGTTCGATGTCGGCGAGGGCTTCTCGCGCCCTGCCGAGCGCGAGGAAGGCCTGGGCCCGGAGGAGCCAGATGCCCGGATCCCTCGGGCGCCTCCTCACGAGCAGGTCGACTTCGGCGAGGGCCTCCTGCGCACGGCTCGACGCGATGAGCACGCCGACGAGCTCCCACCGCGCCGCGTCCGCGCCCCCACTCTCTGCCACCGCCTGGGCGGAGAGCGTGGCGGCCCTGTCCATGTCACCCTCTGCGAGTGCGACCTTCCCCCTCAGCAAGGTGATGAGCCACGGGGGGGATCCCGCGGGTGGGGAGGCGAGCAGGAGCCGAGCGTCCCGCGTGAAGCCACGCGCGATCAGCCTCTCCACATTCTCTTTCAGCGCGTCCGCTGGGTTCGGCGTCTGGGCCCTCTCGGATCGCCGGCCGTGGGCCTCCTCGAGACGCTTGATCAGGGAGCCATCCGGAGATCTCCGCGCCGTGTGCTTCACGACGCTCTCCGCCCGCGACGGCTGGTTCCTGAGCCAGAAGTAGTCGATGGCGGCGAGGGCCTTGGTGGCCTCTCCGTCCGCCCAGGGAGGGCACGGGAGGACGGTCGTCCCCCCCCCGGTGTCCCGCCGCAGGAGCGCACGCATGACCTGCGCCCTCCCCCCGCCGTGGGGGATCACGCCCGCTGGATCCAGGCGAACGGCCTCCAGGAGGAGGGAGTCCGCCAAAGCCGGATGCCAGGAAGCGATGAACCGTTCGGCCTGTTCGACGAGCGCGGACGCGAGGAAGGGACAGCGCCCGTGGAAGGGGCCGAACGAGCCCGGCGGGGAAGCCTCCTGTGATCCCCACAGGCGGGCGAGGACCCCTCGGACCCGCAGGGTCCAGACGCGGTCCTCTCCCCCGCCTCGCCTCTGGAGATCCGCGTGACCCACGGAGAGTGCCGCGGTGAGCCAGACCATGGTGGCAGGCAGCAAGAGGGTCACCCACGCCCTGCTCCCGCGCGCCGGGGTGCGGGAAGAGAGGCCTATGAGGAGCCCCGTGGCAACCACGAGGGCCTCGTAGGAGAGGGTGAGATCGACCCCGTTGTTGAGCCACAGGTAGAGCACGCCGTACGCCCAGGGGGATTCCTCCTGTGCACGCACCTGCGAGCGCAGCCACAGGGCGAAGGCGACGACGACCGCAAGCGCGAGGGGGATCCCGCCCTGTTCGGCGATGTGGAGGAGGGCATGGTGCGCGTGTTGCATCTGGTCTCCTGGGACGACCGCGAGGGCGGTGGGGGGGGCCACCATGCCGAGGGCCCTTGGGTGGACGAGCCCGAGGCCGGCTCCGAATGGGTGGCTCGCGACGAAGCGCAGGGACGCCTCCCAGTGGTACCTGCGCGCGGCGAGGGAGACCGAGAGGGTGGGGGGCAGCGACCGGGGCGCGAGAAACGCGGCACAGGGGGTAAGCAGGGGGAGCAGGCCGAGGCCGAAGAGGCCGAAGCTCTTCGTCTTCCCTCGCTTCAGGCACGCCAAGAGCGCCACGGGTACGGCGCACACAACCGCCCCGATGCTGCGCAGAATGAGGAGCCCACCCATGGGTGCGAGGAGGAGCCAGGCCGCCCGCGGGTGCCTGGGGCGAAGCCCCACGAACATGAGGAGCAGACCCAGGGTCGCCTGAGCGACGAGCGGGTTGGCGTTGGCCCCCCAGGCGAAGGTGGGGGTCGGGGAGAACCCCCCGAGAAGCGACCACGCCGCGCCGATCGTCAGTGGGAGCGCCAACGTCATCGCGTACGCAGGCATCCAGCCTCGATCGCGGGACAGGTTCCGGCCGTACTGGATTGCCACGATGAGGATCGCCACGACCGCGAGTGTGACGGCGGCGTCGTACCGACAGGGAGCCCTCACCCACTCCCCCACGGCCCAGGCGGCCCCGATCCACCACCACGAGCCCGCCTTGGCGGATGAGCAGGCGAGGAGCCAGAAGAAGGGGATCGAAGCCCAAGCATCGCCTGCAGGGTGGACCGGTACCCCGGAGACAAGGACGGCGAGCAGGGCCCTGATCTCCCTTCCCGATGGGAGAGTCGCGCTCGCGACGAGGAGGGCGAGGGCAGCCTCCGCGAGCACGAGCCACAGGGGCGCCAGGCCCTCGGGGTGGGGGACCCACAGGTGGGGGAAGAGCGACCGTGCGTGGAAGGCCACGGCGGAGCAGACGAGGATCATCCCCCACGAACCCTGCCCCACGCGTCGGCGAAGCCAGACGGAGGCGAGCCCCACCATGAGCGCGAACCGGGCCCCCTCCGGCCACGATCCCAGACCGGAGGCGACGAGAACCGCCACGATCGAGGCGGCCAGTCCAAGTGCGATGATCGGGCCGGGGGAGGACGCGGGCATGCTCTTCGTCACCGACGCGGCTCCTGCCCTCGTCGGCGCCCATCGCCCGACGAGGGCAGGAGTCAGAACCGGGCGGATACCCGACACCGAAGCCGTCGGCCCGGCTCTGGGTATCCCCACCTGTCGAGGCCTTTCTTGTCTGACAGATTCTCTCCCCCCACGCTCAGGAGCAAGCCTCGCAGCAGCACGAGCTCTCCCCATGCGCCCCAGGTGGTCCGCCCCTGCGACCACCGTCTGTTCGCCCGATCGATGGGGATCTTGCTCCTCCCCTCGACATCGACCCCGACCTCACCGCCGCGCCAGAGGAGGAGGCGAGCCGCCATGCCGGCGCGCCTGGACGGCCATCCAGGGAGGGCCTTCCCATGGTAGTACGGAACCGGGGATCGGTCCTCCGTCTCCTGGAAGGCGCCGAAGACCTCCGCGGTCAACCTCTCCCTCACCCGCAGGGTGACCGTGATCTCAAGCCCCACCATCCTGGCCTCTCCGACGTTCTCCGGCATCACGACCTTCGGCGAGCGGAGCCAGTAGGTGATGAGGTTGTGGACGTCCTTTCGGTAGAGGCTCGCGCGCAAGGCACCCTCGGCAAAGGACACGACGGCCTCCTGCTGCGTGCCACGCTCTGGTTTGAGCCGCGTGTTTCCCTTCACGCTGCCTGAGGTCCCGAACAGCTCCACGAGGGTGGGGGAACGGCCCTGGGCGGCAAGGGAGAGGAGCACGGCGAGGCGACGGAAAGAAGCCTCGCATGCGAACCGGCCGGTCGCCATGTCGCGACGGACGCCCTGCCCATCGGTGGAGTCCCACTGCCACGCAACGCGCCCCTCGGCGCGTGCCTGGAAGAGGGAGGAGGGGTGCAGGGTAAGTCCCGCCCCGGGGCTCAGGGTGCGTCGTTCGTGGCGGGTCCGTGTGCCCCCAGGGGGGGTCTCGGTCCGGAACTCCTCCAGCCGCGTGTCGACGACCACGAGCGGGCGGACCCCCCCGACGGACCGCGCGAGCCAGGCCCGCGCGCCCCCACCCCAGCCCTCGTTGTCGATGGTGCCGCCCATGTGCGTGAGCTCGGCACGCGGGTCGCGCACCGTGGAGGCCGTCCGGTCGGCGAAGCCCATCGCCCATGCGTGCCACCGTGAGGGCAGGAGGCGTTCATGACGGACGATCACGCGCTGGGCACGGCTCTCGTGGCGTGCCTCGCACACCGGATTGGCCCCGGGACCAGGCACACCCTCGTGCCGAAGCGTGGTCAGGCTCGTGACCGTCCAGCGGGACGAACGAAGCTGCCTCGTCCAGGTCCCGAGCACGGTGAGGATCCGGGTGTCGTTGTTGCGCCGAGTCCTGAGGGTATCGTCGCCCGCGTTGAGGGGTGTGGCGTTGTCGTCGAGGTAGGCGAAGGAGTTGTCCTGCGCGAGGGCCTCGACCTTGCCCAGAAGCCACCCTCGGCCCACGCACGTTTCGAACCCGGCTCCTGCCTCGCGCCGGCCAAGACTGCCTACCCCGACGTGCACAAGCGCCTCCTGGGCGGACGGCAGGGGCGTGCGCAGGGCGATGCCCCCCATGCCGGCAACGCCAAGTTCCAATGGCACCCACCCCTCGTACGCCTCGATCTGCTCGAGCACCCCAGGCAGGATCCCGCCGAGGTTCGCACCTCCGAAGCGCGACTCGTCGAGGGGGACCCCGTCGAGCCACACGGACGTGGCCAGGGGCGACGAGCCTCGCACCCCGACGGTGACGCCCCCTGCGGCACCGATGACGTCCACGCCCGGGATGCGGCGGAGCACGTCCGGGAGTCCCTCGTCGGCGAAGCGTGGGACCGCGGCCGCCGAGGCGTCCTCGGACTGCGAGTGCCGGCCGGCCTCGACCTCCACCCCCGGCAGTGGGATCGGTGCGGGGGTGAGCACGAGCACGAGCGTGTCCGCAGGAGCAAGGAGGGTGTCGAGCGGCGCGTACCCGGTGCGTGTCAACGAGAGGTGACACGGTCCATCTAGAGGGAGGATGACCTTGCCGGAGGAGTCGGTCGAGGCGACCGCACGTCCCTCCACCCGCACGATCGCCTCGACGACGGGTCGCCCTGTGTGCCGCTCTCGCACGTGCACCACGGAGCCAGCCGAGCCCGCAACATCCAGGCCCACAGCCAAGTTCGGGGAGGCCATGCCGAAGGAGCAGGCCAGGATCATCCAGCCGGCTTCGAGGCGTCGGGCGCGACGGCGGCCCACGCGAGGTCCCCCGTGGTGCAGGGCGAGTGAACCCGAGGAGACCGGACTCACTCCACGACGAGGAGGCAGGAGGCGCTCGAGCCCTCGCCCACGACGGTGAGCACGTAGGATCCCGAGGGTAGGGGATTCCCCCTCGCGTCCCGGAGCAGGATCGTCGTCTCCCCCTCGCGGAGCGTTCGGCACAGGACCCTGTGCCCCGCGAGGTCCCAGAGGGTCGCCTCCCGCACCGCCCAGCCCTGAGGCACCGCGAGGCTCACCTCGTGCGTGGTGGGGTTTGGCCAGACGCGGATGAGGTGCTCGATCTCCGGGAGGGTCGCCCCCGTGGAGGCGATGACGCAGCCTCCCATGGGGGGAAGGCCGACGGAGACGGGGCCGCACACCTTCTGCGTGGTGCGGGTGTCGAAGAGCACGACCCCCGCGAGCTCCGGCTGGGCCCAGGTCCCTTGGTCCGCCACGTAGAGCACCCCATCCCACGCGAGCACGTGAGGGATGTAGCCCCCACTCACGCCCTGGAGCGGAGCCCCCACGTGTCCGGTACCGAGGTCGTAGGGGACGACCCCGTTCGTCCAGTCTGGGTAGCTCACCACGAGGAAGGCACTCCCCCGGTCGACGGCAATGCCGCAGACGTTGCCACCGAGGACGGCCTCGCGCACCACCACCGTGGCTTCCCCGGTGAGGGGATCAAGCCACACGAGGGCCCCGTCCTCGGCGTCACTCCACGTCCCGGTGCAGGTGAGGTAGAGGTTCCCGCCAACCAGCGCCGCCCCGGTGGGATTCGCCGCGGGCAGCCAGAAGGGATCGGGATCGGGCGTGGAGGGGTCGACGTCCACGATGCCCCCACCCTCGGCATCGAGGACCACGACGCATCCTGGGCCCGCAGGATCCATCCACGGGGTGCCCCGATCGAGGCGCTGGCACACCACGAGGATCCGGTCGCCAACGCGGGCCAGCAGGGTGGCCTCCGGATTGCCGTCACCATCCGCGAAGGGGGAAAGGTCGACCGTCCCGAGGGTCTCCCCGGTGAGTGGGTTCAGCACGAGGAGGTTCGGGGAATCGAACCGGGAGACGAGGGCCCACCCATGATCACGGACGAGCAGGTCTTGGGGATTGGAACCGTTCCCGATCGAGTACTGGCCGAGTACCGCCGAGAGGTTGTCGGCGTCGAGGATCGTCACGTTGTCGTAGCCGAGTCGTCCGATCACGAACACGTAACGGTCCCATGAGCGCACGGCCGGATCGCCAGGGACCACGAGGCTGGCCTCCGTGGCCGCGCACGAGCCTGCGTGCTGCCGGGCGAGGCCGCCGGTGGTGAAGTCCGTGGTCACCCACACGAGGTCGGCGGCGTGGGCCGAGGGAAGGAGCAGGAGGACGGACAAGAGGGGGAGAACCACGCGCATGGACACCTCCTGAGGCGCGCAGAGAGGGTTTCCCGAGGGGGGCGCGCTCAGGGGGTCCGGCGCTCCCCGGCCTCGGGGGAACGAGCGCGGCTGCGCGACACAGGCAGGTCTTCTGGCTCGTGGGTTACCCTACTTGCCGCGCCTTCCCATCAGAGACAGTGGCATCTGCGGCGTTCGTACCCACTCACAGCGGCGGCCCCGCGACGGATTCGCACCGTCTTCCCTCTTATGCCCAAGGGGCGCCTGTGTCGCTTCACCGAAATGAGGATTGAGAAGCGCGGGGAGGTTAGCCGTGATGGCACCTCCTGTCAAGGGAGCCTGGCGAACCCTATGCAGACAGGCTCGAGACGAACCTGGAGAGGCGCGACTTGTGCCGGGAGGCGGTCCCGTCCTTGATCACGCCCTTCTTGGCCGCCTTGTCGATCGCGGACACCACGCGGGGCAAGAGCTCCTGTGCGACCGCAGGGTCCTTCGTCGCCCGCAGCTGGCGGATGAGATTCCTCATGCGCGTCTTCACGCTCTTGTTCCTCAGCCTCTTGCGGGCATCGGACCGTAGACTCTTCTCCTGTGCCTTGTGATGAGGCACCCGTCACCTCCTCGTACCACAAACCATCGGTGAACCGAAAACAGCAAAGTTCGGCTGCCTCTCCCCCACAGTCAAGAGGACGCGGCGTCCCACCCCACCCCGCACCGCCTTCCCGGGTAACCCCCACAGCCCTTCCCGGCTACCGTGCTTGACACCGCACCCGGGGCACCGCATGATCACGCTCCACGATCGACGCTCCGCGCCTCGGGAGGGCAACGAGAGGGGCAGGGCCCGTTCCGGGCGTGAGACGCCATGACCCCTTGGCAGGGAGTGTGAGTACGGATGAGCCTCCTCTTTGGGCGAACCCGCCAGCTCGTCGAGCGGATAGAAACTTTCTTGGACACGGTGGGTGAGGGGATACTCGTGTTCGGCCAGGGGGTGAATGACTACCTCAACGAGAACCCTGGGCAGTTTCAGTGCCGGATCGCCGCGATCGACGAGCTGGAAGGCCGAGCAGACATGCTCCGGCGGGACATCGAGAACCAGCTCTACAGCCACTCCCTCATTCCTGAGCATCGAGGCGATGTCCTCGCCCTGCTCGAGACGTTGGATGATGTGATCGACACGGCGAAGCGGACCCTGTGTGAGTTCTCCGTCGAGACACCCGAGATTCCGAAGGAGTTGCGTCCTGGATATCGAGATCTCACGGAGGCTTCGGTCCTGGCTGCAGAGGAGGCAGTGCGCGCGACCCGCGCGTTCTTCCGCGATGTACGTTCAGTGAAGGACCATCTGTACAAGGTAAAGTTCTTCGAGCGGGAAGCGGACCGCGTCGGAGAACAGGTGAAGCGCCACGTCTTCGGCTTGCCTCTGGACCTCAGCCACAAGATCCACCTCCGGTACTTCGCCCTGCACGTCGGGCTGGTGTCGGACATGGCGGAACGGGTGGCGGACGGCCTCGCGATCTACTCGATCAAGCGAACCCCGTAGGGTCCATGCTCTTCCTCACGAGCGGCCTCTTCCTCGGCTGGTCTCTCGGCGCCAATCACGGAGGGAACCTGTTCGGCCCCGCGGTGGGGTCGGGCACGATCCAGTTCGGGAGGGCGGCGTTCCTCTGCGCGGTGATGGTCATCGTAGGGGCCGTGCTCGGTGGGGGAGGCACGACGGCGACCCTCGGCGCACTCGGGGCGATCGATGCCCCGGGGGGAGGGTTCGTCGCGGCGTTCGCGACGGCGATCACCGTGGGGGCGATGGCGAAGGCCGGTCTGCCGGTCTCTACCTCCCAGGCGATCGTGGGGGCCATCGTGGCGTGGAACCTCTTCGCGGGCAGGCCAGCGGCCAGGGCGCCCCTCCTCAGCATCCTGAGCAGTTGGGTCGCCGCACCCGTTGTGGCCGGGGTCGTCGCCGCGGTGGGCTACCTCCTCGTCCGCGCGATGCTGGGAGCGACTCGCCTCCACCTCCTCGTCGTGGACATGCTCACGAGGGTGTGCCTGGTGGGGGTGAGTGCCATAGGTGCGCTCACGCTCGGGGCGAACAACATCGCCAACGTGATGGGCGTGTTCGCGTCCTCTTGCCCGTTCCGGGAGATCACGCTCGGCCCCTTCACGGTCACCCCTCTCCAGCAGCTCTTCGCCCTCGGCGGAGTAGCCATCGCATCAGGCATCGTGACATACTCGCGGAGGGTCGTGGACACGGTGGGGAGGGACGTGCTGAGGCTTTCCCCGCTAGCCGCACTCGTGGTGCTCTGGGCGCATGCCTTTGTCCTGTTCCTCTTCTCTTCCCGAGGCCTCGCTCGCCTCCTTGGCACCCTCGGCCTGCCCCAGGTTCCGCTCGTCCCAGTCTCGAGTTCCCAGGCCCTCGTCGGAGCCATCCTCGGCCTCGGGCTCGTCAAGGGGGGACATGAGCTGCGCTTCAGGCTCTTGGGGGGCATCGTCGCCGGCTGGCTCACCGCACCCTTGCTCACGTGCCTCGCCTGCTACGTCTCCCTGTTCGTCGCGCAGAACGTGTTCGAGGTGCGGGTCACGGCGTCCCCACGACACGCTCCGTACGAGCTATCCGTGGGGGATCAGCCCTCCCCGAGGCAGGGGGCCAAGGGGATCCGGGAAGAGATCGAGGCCGCTCCCACGGCTTCTTCTCGTGCGGGGTCGAGCCTCGTGTGGGACCCCCTCGCGCGCAGGCGTGGCGAGGGGAAGACCCACCGCCGCGAGCCACGCTGGGGCAAGGCGAGACAGGAAGGCCCGTTGTGGGGGGATGATGCCGTGGGATCAAGGGCCCTCCAGGTTTAGGGTTCAGGTCGGTGCACGCCGCCGGTCCTTTCCGACGAGGGTGCCGGGCGTGGGGGAGGCAATGGCGCGCTCGGGTGGTGGTGATGGCCCTCGCGTGCACCGCGTGCGCCTCGCCACGGACGATCCCGGCGGTTCTGCCGGGAGACTCCGTGTTCGATCTCCTCGCGAGTGCGCAGGTCACCAGGCTTCCGGCGACCAACCTCCCACTGGGGGTCTTGGAGGCGGCGGAGGAACCGTTCGTACTGGAGGCGACGGCGATCGAACCGCACGAGTGGACCGCGGAAGGGCCTGCCCCCGCGGACCTACGCGCCTTCCTCGGGCATGCGCCCGTGCGTCTGTGGAGCCACAGGCCCTTCCTCTCACGCTGGGGCAGATCCGAGGTCACCGTCCTCCTCCGAGGTCGGCCACACCGTCGTTGGGATCCCCACGCCGAATCCTTCCCCGGCGTCGACGTGTGGTGGGACGAGGAGACCGGTTCGCTCCATGCCCTCTCCATCGATCCCCCCGAGGGCGTGTCTTTGGCGGTGGTGGTCGATCCTGAGGTCGAGTTCGCCCCGTTCGAGGTCGTCCTCACGGCAGGCTCACGAGGAACGGGCCTCCGTCCCTCCAGCCTCGTCCACACGGTCACGGTGGGGGAGGTGACGCGGCGAGCGCTCATCCTGCCCGCACCCGGGTGCCTCACGATTCCCTTGGGGGTGCTCGGGTGCGACGAGCTGTGGGTTGCGGTGGCGGTCGTTGATCGGGCGTATAGGCCGACGCGGGGAGGCCTCGCCCGGGCGCACGGGGTGAGCGACGGCGTGGTCTTCGCCGTAGAAGTCTCCACGCGAGGCAGGTGGACCAGGATCTGGGAATCTCACCTGGAAGGGCCCTCGCGCGCGTGGGGTGACCCCGTGAAGCTCGACGTGAGGGCGTACAAGGGGAAGCGGGTCACACTGAGGCTGGTCACCGAGCCAGGTCCGGCGCACAACGCCGATTTCGACTACGCAGTCTGGGGCGACCTCAGGTTCTACGGCGAGGCGAGCCCGCCGGCATGTCCCCACATCGTCCTCATGGACCTCGATACCCTTCGGAGGGATCGCCTCGGGTGCTACGGCAACCCCCGGGCGCTCTCCCCAGGTATCGACCGCTGGGCAGGCGGTTCGACCGTGTACGAAGACTGCCTCGCGGCGGCACCGTGGACCCTGCCGTCGACGGTCTCAATGTTCACCGGCCTGGCGGTCCACCAGCACCGCGTCGACCAGTTCCCGGAGGCGATGACCGAGGGCATGGTCCCGCTGCCACTCGCCCTTCGACGCGCCGGGTACGAGACCGCGGGGTTCGCGGAGGGAGGGTACGTCGCCGCCGGTTTTGGCTTCGGGATCGGGTTCGATCTCTACGACTGTGGGAGGTTCAAGGGGCCTCGTTGGGATGAGGCGCTCCGATGGCTCCGTCGGCGCCGCAGCGCACGTCCGGTGTTCCTCTTCCTCCACACGTACCTCACCCATGCCCCCTACCCGTTCGACCCTCGGTTCGAGGATCCCTCGAGGCCCTACAGGACGATCCTGCGCGGTGCCCCGGTGGACTACCCAACGGTCATCGAACCGATCAGCCGGGGGGAGCTGAGGCTCGATGATGAGGATCTCCGGTACGTCAGGGACATGTACGACGCGCAGGTGCAACTCCTCGACGAGTACGTCACCGCGTTCCTCGACTCCCTTGACGAGGCCTTGCGCTTCGAGCCGTGCGCGGTGTTCCTCACCTCCGACCACGGGGAGGAGCTCATGGAGCATGGACTCCTGGGCCATGGCCAGTCGCTCTTCCACGAGCTTCTCGCGGTACCCCTCATCGTGCGCTTCCCCGGACAGTCCAGTGGGGTGCGCGACCCGCGTCCGGTATCGGGGATCGACCTTGTGCCCACGATCCTCGATCTGGCGGGTCTCCCCCAGGGTGACCTCCCAGGCAGGTCCCTGCGTGGTCCCGCCCGCCCGGCGGTGCGTCTGGCCTCCCAGTCCGAGTCCGTCCACGCTTTCGTGGTCGGGGATCTGAAGCTCATACGGGGGCGCGTGTACAGCCCCCGGGGAATGTCCGCCCCGGTCCAGCTGTACGATCTCCGGCGGGACCCGCTCGAGCGCACGGACCTCGCGGCCGACCTGCCGGAGACGGTGGCCGAACTCGAGGGGGCGCTGGCGAGCTTCCTGCGCGAGCACACGCACGTAGGGACGGCCCCGCAGATTCATGCCCCTGGGGCCTGGGCCGTGCGGCGGCTCGAGGCCCTGGGCTACGTGTGGCATGATCAGCCCCGTGGCGCCCCTCACCCGCTGGGGCACGGCGTCGGGAGGTGACCACGTGCGCCCCACCGTGCCGATCGCCGCGCACTGTTCGCTCGCCCCGGCTCCGGGCCAGCGGATCGTACGAGGCCGTGTGCGCGAGGTGGGCCAAAGCCTTGTGGTGGTGCACGAGGGGGGTGTGAACGCATTCAAACAGGGAGTGAGAGGGGACATCCGCCCCGGGGACATCGTCGAGCTCGCGGTCGATGAAGGGCAGGTGGTGTGTGCGGCCCGCGTGCTCGTCCGCCCGCCGGATGCCTCCAGCTGGGACGAGGGCGCCTCCCACAAGGTGCGGGAGGTCCTCCGCGCGCGCGCGCTGATGATCAATCTCGTGCGTCGGTTCTTCCTCGATCGGGGTTTCTTCGAGGTTCCCACCCCCACCCTCGTGCCCTCACCGGGCATGGAACCGCACTTGCGAGGGTTTGCCACCACCTTCGAGGACGACGCGGGGGGCCGCCTGGAGAGGTGGTTGCCCACCTCGCCGGAGTTCGCCCTGAAGCGGGCGTTGTGCATGGGATTGGAGAAGATCTTCGAGGTGAAGACCGTGTTTCGCAACGGCGAGATGGGGCCCCTGCACTCCCCCGAGTTCACCATGCTCGAATGGTACCGGGCCTTCGAAGACTACCGCGCCATCATGCGAGATGCCGAGGAACTCGTGCGTGTGGTGGCCCAGGGGCTTCGAGGGTATGCCGCCCCCTTCCGAGGCCTGAGCATCGACTGGCAGGGTCCGTTCGAACGCATGACCGTGGAAGAGGCGTTCACCCGCTACGCGGAGATCGATCTTCGGGCGTGTCTGCACGACCTCGAGGCGTTCAGGCAGGCGTGCGCGCCGGTGCTCTCCCACGTCGAGGATGGCGAGGACTTCGACTCCCTCTTCCACCGCGTCATGCTTGAGCTCGTCGAACCTCGTCTGGGCGTGGGGCTTGACGGTGTCGCCTCACCGGTGATCCTGCACGACTACCCCATGGCGTGCGCGGCGCTCGCGGTGGAGAACCCGCGCAACCGTGGCTTCTGCGAGAGGTTCGAGCTCTACGTCGCAGGGGTCGAACTCGCGAATGCTTTCACCGAGGTGAACGATCCGCGGGAGATGGCCCTCAGGGTTCGCGCCGCTCGGGCCCGGCAGCGAAGGCTCGGGTACACGCAGACCCCTCCTGACGGTGACCTCCTGCGCGCCATGAGGAGGGGGATGCCACCCTCCGGAGGCATCGCGCTGGGCCTCGACAGGCTCCTGATGGCGCTCCTTGGCCTCTCGCACATCGCAGAGGCGCTGCCCTTCGTGCCTCACGACGCGAGGTCCCTCTCCCAATCCTGCGGGACTCTCGGATGACGAGCGGCGAGGCGAGGCCTACGGTGGCATCAGGGACGGTGTCGCGGTGGTGGGTTCCGTGGCTGGGTCTCTTGGTCCTCGTGGGCACGGGACTGGCGATCCCGTCGGTCGTCCCGTCCGTGCGGCGTGTCCGTGAGCAGATGCAGGCCCAGAGGTGCCGCGAGCAGATGCGCGCACTCGCCGCCGGGGAGTTCCAACACTACCTCGATCACCGTGCGTTCACCACCGTGCAACAGTCCCTCACGCGCTACATCCCCTACGCGGAGCGGGCTCGATGCCCCTCGTGCCGTGCCCCCTACCGGTTGCACGTGCTGAAGGACCACGTCACGATCGAATGCCCTTGCGAGGGGACGCGGCACGGGAAGGTCGAGCAGGACGCACCGCACGACTCAATCTGGCCTGCCGCACCGGTTCCTCGCATGGCGAGCCCCGCGGCGGTCCCTCCCGTCGGTGGTGACGGGCAGTGAGGATCGCTCGCGGGGCGGGGGACTTAGGGCGTGGTTTGGGAGTCGGCCGGAGCAGTGGACTCGGTCGACTGGGGCAGCGAGTCGGGCTGGGCGAGTGACTCAGCGGCCGCCGTCTCATTTACGGGCTTCTCAGAAGTCTGGAGTGCCGGGCTGGGTGTGGGCTTGGGCGGCTCCTGGCCTTTGGGCTGGCATCCGGCCAGGGCCACCGAAAGGAGGAGGACAACGGCGACGAGCCTCACGAGCATGGCACATCTCCTTTCGCAAGGGAACGCATGGAGAACCTCATGGGTGAAGAGAGGTACCTCACGCTTGCGCAACAGCAAACAATATTGGCGCCCGGGCTGCGGCGTGTCAAACGCGTTCTCCCCACGGGACAACGAGGACGGCCACGGCACCAGCCACCGCGCGTTCGTGCGAGATGCTCACGGCGATGGTGCTGGCACCGCAGCGTCTCATCGCCTCGCGAGCCTTCCCGGCCACCCTGGCGACCGGTGCGCCCGCACTCGTGTGCTCGATCACGACGTCGCGCCACCCGACGCCTTGAGCTGGCCCCGCGCCGAGGGCCTTGAAGCAGGCTTCTTTCGCGGCGATGAACCCGGCAAGGTGGAGGGCAGGGGACCGCTTGCTCGTCACGTAGCGTCGCTCCGATTCGCACAAGAGCCTGCGCAGGACGCGCTTTCCCCACCGTTGGAGGAGGCGTTCCACCCGGGGGACCTCCACGAGGTCAAACCCGATCTGCATCCCTTCTAAGAGCACGAAGGCCTCCCTTGCTCGACGCCGCCGTGGCGGGGGATATTACGAAGGTGACGTGCTCTGTTCAAGGGGCACGGGGATCCCGGGACCCGGGCCCGTGTTCCACTATGGCGTGTCGTCCTCGACCCGGGTGCATCCACGGGGGATGCTCACCGGGGTGAAGCCTCGTCCGAATCCGGAAGGAACCCTCCCGATGAATCTCAGGCAGATCGATCGATATCGCTGGGAGATCCCGCAGACCGGGGCCATGCGGGTGCCTGGCCTCATCTACGCGAGCGAGGAGCTCATCCCGCACGTGATCGCCGAGAAGGCCCCCGAGCAGGTGCAGAACGTCGCCTGCCTCCCCGGCATCGTGGGCAAGAGCCTCGCCATGCCTGACATTCACTGGGGGTATGGTTTCCCGATCGGTGGAGTTGCGGCGTTCGACGTCGAGACCGGCGTGATCTCGCCCGGCGGGGTGGGGTACGACATCAACTGCGGAGTCCGGCTCATGGCCACCGACCTGAAGCGCGAGGACGTGCTCCCCCGGATCCGCGAGGTCGTCACTCGCCTCGCGTCCACGATCCCAAGCGGGGTGGGATCCACGTCGAAGCTTCGCCTCTCCGCCGCCGAGGAGCGCATGGTCTTGGAGCAGGGGGCGCGCTGGGCGGTGGAAGCGGGGTACGGCGACGAGGCCGACCTCGAGGCGATCGAAGAGGGAGGGTGCATCGCAGGAGCGGAGCCTGAGCGTCTGAGCCAGCGCGCGCTCGAGCGCGGCAGGCCCCAGCTGGGCACCCTCGGCTCGGGCAACCACTTCATCGAGGTCGGGTTCGTCGACGAGGTGAGCGATCCCGAGGCCGCCGCCCTGATGGGACTGGCCGAAGGAACCGTGACGCTCACCATCCACTCCGGCTCCCGAGGACTCGGGTACCAAGTCTGCGATGACTCTATCCACACGATGCTGAAGGCCTCCGCGAAGTACGGGATCACCCTCCCAGATCGGCAGCTCTGCTGCGCACCGGTGAAATCGCCCGAAGGGCAGGCCTACTTGGGCGCTATGTGGGCAGCGGTGAACTACGCCTTTGCGAATCGCCAACTCCTCGCGCACTGGTCGCGCGCGGTGTTCCTGGACCTCTTCGGAGCCGCCACGAAGGTGTGGACGGTCTACGAGGTCGCGCACAACATCGCCAAGCTCGAGGAGCACCGCGTGGGAGGGGTCCTCAGGACGCTGTGCGTGCACCGCAAGGGAGCCACGAGGGCGTTCGGCCCCCACCATCCTGCCGTTCCGGCCAAGTACCGTGCCCGCGGACAGCCCGTGCTCGTCCCAGGGGACATGGGCCGTTGCTCCTTCGTCCTCCTGGGGGCCCCAGGCGCCATGGAGGAGACGTTCGGGTCGTCCTGCCACGGAGCAGGGCGGCTCCTGAGTCGCAAGCGGGCCCTCCAGCAGGCTCGTGGCCGTTCCATCGCGAAGGAACTCGCCTCGCAAGGCGTGTTCGTGACCGCGGCCGGAAGGGAGACCCTCGAGGAGGAGATGCCGGAAGCCTACAAGGATGTCTCCTTGGTGGTGGATGCGGTCGTCGGAGCCGGGTTGTGCACCAAGGTTGCGCGCCTGAAGCCGTTGGGGTGCGTGAAGGGGTAGGAGGGTGCGTCGCGTCGCCCTGTGGATAGCCGTCGGCGCGGTGGCGTGCCTTGGGATAGGGGGGTGTGTCCGCTTCAACACGTACTACAACGCCAGCCGGGCCTACCGTGAGGCGGAAACGCTCGCGGCCCAGCGTGCACCGGGAACGAGCCCCTCCTCCGCGGAGCTCTCCTCCCTCGACCGATGCCTCCAGAAGTGCGCGATCATCATCGCGAGACACCCTGAGAGCAGCCTGGCAGACGACGCGCTCTTCCTCATGGCCCGCGCCCTTTCCCTGAAGGGACAGGCCGCAGAGGCCGCAGAGAAGTATGCCGAACTCAGACGCTTCTTCCCGAAGTCAGACTTCGTCGATCCCGCCCGATACTACGAAGCCGAGGCTCATGTACAGAACCAAGAGTACGAGATTGCCGAAGCACTCATCGAAGAACACCTGAGCCTCCCAGGACCGCCTGATCGCTGGAAGAAGAGGGCCGCGCTCCTCTACGCCCAGATCGCCGAACGCCGCGGAGACTGCGAGGAGGCCCTCAGGCGATCGGAGCAGGTGCTGCGCGGGGGTGATCGGCAGGAACGCACCCTCGCCCTCCTGCTCAGGGGTCGGTGCCTGAGCGTCTTGGGGCGTGATGAGGAAGCCTCTGTGGCGTTCCACGAGGCCGATCGGATCGCTCCCGAGAGGACCCTCCGTTTCGAGGCACGGCTGTTGCGCGGGGAGACACTCGCGCGGCTGGGAAAGGGGGCGGAATCGCTCGAGGCCTTCACGCGACTCAAGGGCCTTGCGCGGGCGGACTCGGAGCTCGCCCAGGTCGGGCTGGCGGTCGGGAGATGCCTGCGGCTCATGGGGGATCTCGAGGCGGCCGAGGGTGCCTGGAGGGACGTCATCCTCGCCTACCCGAGGACGACCTTCTCGCGTGTCGCTCGCATGGAGCTGGCGGCCATGCTCGAGCGAGACCGGGGGGATCTGAAGGCTGCGCTCGCGGAGTACGAAGACCTCGCGAAGCAGGGATCGCCACGGTCGCTCGTCGAGGAGGCGGGGCGGCGTGCGAAGGCGCTGCGAGACGTCGAGAGGCTGCGCGCGGCACCGCCGGAGTCGATCGCGAAGAATCCCTCCACCCTGATGACCCTCGCCGAGGTGTACCTCCTGAAGCTTGACCTCCCGGACAGCGCACTGCCGCTGTTCCTCACGGCCAGTACCCAGTACCCCGACAGCCCCTTCGCGGCTCGTGCGCTTTACGCCGCGGGGTGGATCGCCGCGGATCGAGGGGCTCTCGACGTGGGTGACAGCTTGTGGCTCCTGCTCCTGGAGAGGTACCCCGACTCCCCGCACGCGCACGACGTGAGGGTGCGTCGGGGGGAAGTCCCGGACGGAGGAAGCCCGCGCACGGCTTCGGCCTCGGCGTATCTCCGGGCCGAGCGCGCCTGGTTCCACGATCGCGACGTGGCGAGCGCGATGGCCGGTTTCCGCGCCGTGGTTGACTCCTATCCGTCGTCACCCGAGGCGCCCAAGGCCTTGGTCGCCCTCGCGTGGCTCACATCCGACGCGTTGGGCGACACGGCCCGCGCAAGGGCGCGACTCCAGGAGGCTGCGGCACGCTACCCTCACACCGAGGCGGGGAGGTGGGCCGCACGGGTGGTCGATGTGCGGCCCACGCCCCAGTTGCCGTACGATCAGGGACCAAGCCTCGTGACGATCGATACTGTACGGTGTGCGGACCTGGCTCCCGTGGACTCGCTGCACCGTGTTGGATTCGTCATGGTACGGGTTCTCGTCGACTCTGCGGGGAGGGCCAAGGAGGTGGAGCTCGCGCGGGCCTCCGGGTCCCTCCTGTGTGACGATGCGGTCCTGTCGGCGGCGCGTGAGGCCACGTTCCGGAGTGCGCGCAAGGGGAGCGCCCCGGTTCAGGCCTGGCTTGACGTCGAAGTTCCCTTCATCCCCACACGACGAGACACCGGGGGTCCCTCCGGGGTTTCACCCTGAGATGCCCGGGTGTTGCCCATTCCCGCGAAGAGGACCTTGCTCGCTCCTCGTGCTCGCCGCACTGTGCGCAGGGGCCGGGTCTGAAACTGCTCGCCCATCCGAGGTGAAGGCTCTCCCGTGGCCGATGGACGGTCCCATCAAGGTAACCTCCACCTTCGGCGAGTATCGCAACGGCCACTTCCACGCGGGGATCGATCTGTCCACCTTCGGCCTCTGTGGCCGCGAGCTCTACGCCCTCGCGCCGAGTCGGGCATGGAGTGCGAGGATCGACAATCGTGGCTACGGGAACGTCCTCACCCTCCAACAGGATGATGGCCTCATCGTGTCCTACGCGCACATGAAGAGGTTCGCGCCGCAGGTGCAGGGTGCGGTGCGTGCCCTCCAGGAAGAGCAGGGGCACTGCCTGGCCGAATTCGGGCTCGAGGAGGCCCTCATCCGGTTTGTCCCAGGTGAGGCGGTGGGGCTCTCGGGGAGCTCTGGCGTGGGCCCCCCCCACCTCCACATGGAGATCATGACACCGGACGGCGAGATGGTGAACCCATTGCGGTGGTACACCGTGGAGGATTCGGTCCCCCCCGTCGCCCAGCGCGTGGTCTTCACCCCCCTCAGCCCTGACGCGCTCGTGAACGGCAAGGCGGAGCCCGTGGCGTTGCGCGTGCGGAACGAGGGGAACCCCTCTAGAGGTGACGTGCTGGGCGTGCCGCAGGTGAGCGGCGACATCGGCCTTGCCGTGCGCGCCCACGACCGCATCAACCACGGTGGTGATCGGGTGGGCCTCTACCGACTCACGGTCGAGATACGCGGGGAAGAGGTGTTTCGCCGAGAGTACGCGAGCTGTCCGCGGAGCCAGCTACGGCTCATCGACCTCGTGTGGGATCGAGGACTCCATCGCCTTGGCCTGCCGCGGTGCGAGCGCCTGTACAAGCTCCCGGGTGACCACCTCCGGTTTCACGAGGGATCCCCTGGCGACGGCGTGCTCCGCACCGGTGTGGGGGCATTGGGGTACGGCCCCCAGACGGTGAACGTGTACCTGGAAGATGCCGCCGGCAACGTGTGCCACGTGCCGGTCTCCTTCGTCGTGAACCGTCCCCCGGAGGTGGTTCGCGCCACCCGGGTCGGCCGCGACACCATCGCCGTGGACGTGCGCGACGAGGAACCGGCCACCTGTACCCTGACCTTCTCCGTGAAGACTGGGGGGACCTGGCGCAGACTCCCCACCTCACCCCTGAGGCCCGGCGTCTGGCACGTGCCGCATCCCGGGGTGGGGAGGCTCATGCGCATCGTCGCCTCGGACGAGAGGGGATCCTCCTCGCGGCCCTTCTTCCTTGCCGACACGCGCTCGAGCGACCGGGTCGTGGCGACCGAAGTCTCCTACGAACTCCTCGGGAACTGGGCGAGGGTGTTCCTGAAGGCAGCCGAAGACCTCGCGAGGGCACCGCTGGTCTTCGTCGCCCCCGGTGCGCTGTCCTACAGCCAGGCGGCCATGTGGGCGCAGGACGAGCGCACCTATGGCATGGAACTGCTCCTGTTCCCCCAGGCGCACCCTGGGTTCAGGCTCCAGTTCTTCGTCGAAGGCATCGGTGGGGGGTCCGGGAAGGCGGAACTCTTCATCCCCCTCAACCCCATCACCATGGTGGGCACGTCACGCGTGTCAAGCGACGACGGGATCGCCACCCTCACGGCGGGGCCAGACGCCGTGTTCCAGGACACGTACGTCGTGGTCGACAGACGGCACCTGCCACAGCCGCCCATGGGGCTCTCGCTGGAGCGCGAGGGCTACCGCTTCGGCCCTGAGTCGATCCTGCTCAATGCACCGGTGCTGGTGAGCATTCGCGTACGGGAGGGGGCGTCCGAAGCCGGCCTCGGCCTGTTCTGTTGGAAGGGAGGGGAGTACCGGTACGTGCCTTCGACCTACGAGGAGGCGACGCGGAGCGTGGGCGGCTTGGTCAATGAGTTGGGAACTTTCGCCGTCCTCAGGGACCTCGAGCCTCCGACAGTGCGCCTCATGCTGAGGGAAGGGGCGACGATTCCCTCAGGGCAGAAGCTCATCGTGCGGGCCCTGGTGACCGATGTGGGCTCAGGCGTCGATCGCTCCTCCGTGCAGATGTACCTCGATGGGACACCGGTGCCCGCCTGCCCCGAAGGGGTCGCCTGGGTACACCGGTCGATGAGAGACCTCGACCCAGGAGCGCATCTCATCCACGTGGAGGCGCAAGACCTCGTAGGCAACAAGTCGTCCGCGCAGGTGCGGATACGGGTAATGCCACCGAGGTAGGGGAGAGGGAACCCCTCGAGAGGACTGGGAACAACGTCACCAGGAGGATGAAATGCGCAGCGATTGGCACGATGAGTGGCTCATGAGCGAGCTCGGGCGGTGTCTTGATGAACCTACGCCACCGTGTGCCCGGCTTCGCGAGGTCTGCCGGTTGCTCGCGAGCCACGAGCCTGGCTTCGATTGGGTGGGCTTCTACTTCGTGGCAGAAGGGCGAGAGGAGCTCGTGCTTGGCCCCTTCGTTGGGGAGCCCACCGAGCACGTGCGCATCCCGTTCGGGAGTGGGATCTGCGGGCAGGCGGCCCTGAGGGGCACGACGTTGGTCGTGGACGACGTGACGAGGGAGCAGAACTACCTCGCGTGCAGCCTCGAGGTGAAGTCGGAAATCGTGATCCCACTTCGGTGGGGAGAGGAGCTCGTGGGGGAGCTCGACATCGACTCCCACACCGAAGCGCGATTCTCTCAGGAGGATCGCCTATTCCTCGAGAGGGTGGGCACCCTCGTCGCACCGGTGGTGGCCTCCTGTCGCGCGGATTGGGGGAAGGTCTCGAGCGACCCCGTCGGATGAGGCGTGGCGGAGCACTCGTGAGGAGGTCCAGGAGCAAGGCACACGGGCGGCTTGACTGGGCGGCGGGATCGCCTTTCTTGGCGCGCCTGGCCTTGCGCCTTGCGGGAAGAGGCCATTCATTGCGCGCGCGCATGACGTGGATGCTCCGGACATGAGCAGGTGGCGGCGAGAGGACCCCGGTGTGAAGAGCTGTGGAGTGTGAGCCTCGGCCGTCGATGACCCACGATCAGGTCCTGGGATAGGGAAGAAGGTCGACATGGAGAAGATTACACTCGAGCTTGTGCCACGAACCGTGTTTGGCAAAGGCGAGGCCGGTCGGTTGCGGCGAAGCGGCCTCATCCCATGTATCGTGTATGGCAAGGAGATGGACCCAATCCCTGGCTCGATCCAGGACCGGCAGCTCCGGACTGCCTTCCGGCATGGGCTGCGGATTGGTCGTCTCGTGGAGCTCTCGTGGTCAGACGGACGTCCACCGCTCGTCGCCCTACTTCGAGAGCTGCAGCAGGATCCGGTGACGTCGAAGCCCCTGCACCTTGACTTTCAGGTCGCAGTCTCGACGCAGACCATCGTGGTGGAAGTGCCGGTGGAGGTAGAAGGCGAGGCCGCGGGGGTCCGGGAAGAAGGTGGACACCTTGAACAGCACCTCTGGAAGGTGAAGGTACGGTGCCTGCCCCACCGTATCCCCGAGAGACTCGTCGTGAACGTCCAAGAGCTCCGTGCGGGGTCCGCCCTCCACGTGTCGGACATCCCGTGGCGCGAGGGGGCGATCCTTGCCGACCCGACGCTCCCCGTCGTTACCGTCCACAAGCCGAAGGTGGCGGCAGTCACGCAGGAGACACCCCCAGAAGGCACGAGCGCCGGGGAGCAACCCGCCACCGCCGAGTCTTGATGCCGGCAGGAGCACGTGGGGATCGCCCCGGCGTGGGTCATCGTCGGCTTGGGAAACCCTGGCCCCTCGTACGCTTCGACGAGGCACAACCTTGGGTTCTGGGTGGTTGACGAGCTCTCTTCCGTGGCGGGGGCGAAGCGGTGGCGGGCCGAGGGGCCCATGCTCCTCGCCGAGGGCAGCATCCGCAGCGACGAGGTGGTCCTCGTTAAACCGACCTGCTGGATGAACAGGAGCGGGGTTGCCGTGGCTGCCGCGCTCGATCGGTTCGGTGTGGAGCCCCAACGCCTCGTGGTCGTGTGCGACGATGTGGCGCTGCCCGACGGGTGCATTCGCGTGAGACTCGGGGGATCCTCGGGCGGACACAAGGGGCTCGCGTCGATCATTGAGACGATCGCATCAGACGCGTTCGTTCGGATACGCCTCGGCGTGGGCTGCTCCCGCGCACAGGGGGAAGAGTTGAGCGATTTCGTCCTCAAACCTCTCGTGCAGTCGGAGGTTCCTCTCTACGAGCACATGTGCCACCGCGCCGCCGAACTGATTGAGTCTTCGGTGGCACGTGGTTTTTTTGTGCCCGCCACCTACCAGGTCGCTCTTCCAGAGGGAGTCCAGCGGGGCCCGACCGGGGACACGGGCCCGCACCTTGGATCCCAAGGATGAACCGTACGTGCTCGCCGCGCTCCTCACGCATGAGGGAATCAACGATGGAAGTGTGGCACCACAAGGAGTCGGAAGGGAGAACCGATGACTGATCTTCTAATACTGGCCCCTGTTGGCTCCATCATTGCCTTGTCTTTTGCCGCTGCAGTGACCGTGCGGCTTATGAGACTACCCGAAGGGACTGAGCGAATGCGTGAGATCGCTTCGGCGGTTCGTGAGGGATCGAGGGCGTACATAAAGCAGCAGTATACCGTGGTCACGATCTACTTCTCGGTCATGTTCTTGGTTCTGCTCGTCCTCGCGAGGCTTCACCTTGTGGTCGTCTTCGTCCCGTTCGCGTTCCTCACGGGCGGGTTCTTCTCCGGGTTGAGTGGGTACATCGGCATGACCGTGGCGACCAGTTCGAGCGCGAGGACCGCCCAGGCCGCTCGCAGCAGCCTCAACGCGGGGCTCCGGGTGGCGTTTTCGAGTGGCACGGTCATGGGGATGACCGTGGTCGGCCTTGGGCTCCTCGACCTCTCGATCTGGTACTACTTCCTCAACTGGTACTACGGGACCCATCCCTTGCCGGGAGGCGTGGCGGACAAGATTGGGGCCATCACGTCCACGATGCTCTGCTTCGGGATGGGAGCTTCGTCCCAGGCCCTGTTCGCCCGCGTAGGAGGGGGGATCTTCACGAAGGCGGCTGACGTCGGGGCCGATCTCGTGGGCAAGGTGGAGGCAGGGATCCCGGAGGACGATCCCCGCAACCCCGCGGTGATCGCGGACAACGTGGGAGACAACGTCGGCGATGTGGCAGGGATGGGGGCGGACCTCTACGAGTCGTACGTGGGGTCCATCGTGGCGACCAGCGCCCTGGCGGCGGCTGCGGGTCTTGGGGTGAAGGGCGTCACGGTGCCCATGAGCATGGCGGCGGTCGGCGTGATCGCCTCGATCATCGGCACCTTCTTCGTCCGTTCCGGTGAGCAGGCGGAGCAGGGGGTGCTCCTCGCCGCCCTACGGAGGGGGGTGTTCGTGAGTGCGGGGATCATCGCCGTTGCCTCCTACTTCCTCATCCGTGCCTCGTTGGGGTCGGCGTACGTCGGGGTGTACTGGGCCGTCCTTGTTGGGTTGCTCGCGGGCGTGATCGTCGGGCTCAGCACGGAGTACTACACGTCTGATCGGTACCGCCCAACGCGCAGCATCTCGCAGGCGGCGGTGACTGGCCCGGCCACCGTGATCATCGGAGGCATCGCCGTGGGCATGATGTCGACCGGGTTGCCGGTGATCGTGATCGCCGTGGCGATCCTCATCGCGTACTTCGTCCCCATCAAGTACGCCGTGGCGGCGGGGGTGAGTCTGAGTCCGGAACAGCTCGTCAACGTCGGGCTCTACGGGGTTGCGTCCTCGGCCGTGGGCATGCTCTCGACGCTGGGTATCACCCTCGCGACCGACGCGTATGGTCCGGTGGCCGACAACGCGGGAGGGAACGCGGAGATGAGTCACCTCGAGCCCGAGGTCCGCCGACGCACGGACGCGCTCGATGCGCTGGGGAACACCACCGCGGCGACGGGCAAGGGATTCGCGATAGGGTCCGCGGCACTCACGGCCCTGGCCCTCATCGCCGCCTACCGTGATCAACTCGCCATCGTGTCGTCGAGGCTGGGGGAGAGCATCGACCTCGAGAAGACCCTCAACCTCATGAATCCGAAGGTGATCGGTGGTTTGTTCATCGGGGGCATGATGCCCTTCTTCTTCTGCTCGCTCACCATGCGGGCCGTCGGCCGAGCCGCCCAGAGCATCGTCACGGAAGTGCGGCGTCAGTTCAGGGAGATCAAGGGGCTCATGAGCGGCGAAGGGAAGCCTGATTACGCCCGGTGCGTGAGTATCTCCACAGCAGGGGCACAGCGCGAGATGGTCGCCCCGTCTCTCCTGGCGATTCTCGCGCCCATCGTGGTGGGTGTCACCATGGGGCCGGAGGCCGTCATCGGGCTTCTCGCAGGCTCGCTCGTGTGTGGCTTCGTCCTGGCGGTCATGATGGCGAACTCAGGGGGAGCCTGGGACAACGCGAAGAAGTACATAGAGGCGGGACACCATGGAGGGAAGGGTTCACCCGCACACAAGGCCGCGGTGGTCGGTGACACCGTAGGAGATCCATTCAAGGACACGTCGGGTCCTTCCCTCAACATCCTTCTCAAGTTGATGTCGATGGTTTCGATTGTGTTCGCGGGTTTGGTGGTCAAGTACACGCTCTTCCACTAGCCCGCTCGTCAGGGGAGCAGGCTCCACGAACGAGAGACGCGGTGAGCACATGCGGAGTGATCGCAGAGGGGGCTGGCTGGGAGGTTCGAACAGAGGCGAGCCGACCGGGATGTCCGGTGTGATGAGCACGGCGCGAGTCGGATGGCAAGGAGGTAAGCGTGCCATACTATGAAACCGTGGTGGTGGTCGACCCGTTGGCCGAAGAGGGCACGACCGCGAAGCAGCTTGCGAGGGTGAAGGAACTCATCGAATCGAGGGGAGGAACCATCCTGAAGGTGGAGGAGTGGGGGAAGCGTCGGCTCGCGTACTCCATCAAGCATCGGAAGGAAGGGTGGTACTTCCTCGTGGAATTCATGGTGGACGGGGAGATGGTGGGAGTCCTCGATGAGTACTACCGCCTGCAGGAGTCGGTCCTGCGGTACCTCACCGTCACGCGCGACGCGCCTTCGCCTGAGGGGTACGTGTCCCCCGTAGCGAGGGATCACGTGCACGTTGACCTCTCCGAAGGAGGGTCGGATCTTGAGGAGGGCCAAAGATCGGATTCGGGTCTCGAATCCGCCGAGCGAGGCGCTGATTCCGCCGAAGGCACGACGGATGCTCTGAGACCATGAGGTGTCTCGGGGACGCGCGCATGCGGAGAGATCGTCAGTGATTGAGGGAGGATGTGAGAGATGGCTGAGTTCCGCCTTCCCACTTTGAACAGGGTTTTCATGGCGGGCAACTTGACCCGTGATCCGGAACTCCGGTTCACCTCGTCTGGCGTGCCTGTGGCGAACTTCCGTATCGCCTCCAACCGATGGTATCGTTCCCCGGATGGCGAACGGCGAGAAGACGTGTGCTATGTGAACGTGGTTGCGTGGCAGCGTTTGGCTGAACTCGTTGGGGAGCGCCTGAAGAAAGGCAGCGCGATCCTCGTGGAGGGGGAGTTGCAGAGCCGTCAATGGGAGGCGGAGAACGGCTCGAAGCGATCCGTCGTGGAGATCCGGGCGTTCCGCATCCAGTTCCTGAATCGGGGAGAGGAGCCGCGCGCGGACCACCACGGTCCGGAGCCGGTGGAAGAAGACGAAGCGATCACGCCTGCAGACGAGATCGTCGATGACCTGCCCTTCTGAGGCAGGCGTGCCCGAGGGCGCGACACAGCCAGGAGGTGCGTGACATGGCGGACCTGAGACTCCCCAGCCTCAACTTCGTCCAGCTTACCGGACGGCTGACGCGCGACCCAGAGATGAGGTACACGGCTTCCGGCGTGGCCGTCGCCACGTTCGGGATCGCGGTCAACAGGTACTTCAAGGACTCTTCGGGCGAACCTCGGGAGGAGACGAGCTTCTTCACGGTGGTCGCGTGGCAGAAGCTCGCCGAACGAGCCGCCGAAGTGCTCCATAAGGGCACGGCGGTGCTCGTGGAGGGAAGGCTCCACTCGCGCGCGTGGGAGACTGCCGACGGCCAGCGTCATACCGTCGTGGAGATCCATGCCCAGCGCTTCCAAGTGCTCAGCAAGACCAACGGTGATCGCGAGTACGTGCCTCCCCCTCCTGAGCGAGAAGCATTCGACGGACAGGAGATGGACGAAGACATGCCCTTCTGAACGACGGAGAGGAACCCTGCGATGGATGTCATTCTCATGCACGATGTCCCCAACTTGGGCAAGCGCGGCGATGTGGTGAAAGTCGCCGACGGCTTCGCACGGAACTACCTCATCCCCCGAGGCGCGGGACTCCCGGCCACAGAGGCGGCGAGGAATCAGCTCCTCGAACGGGAGCGCCAGGCCCAGATGGCGGAGACCAGGGTTCGCCGCGAGGCCGAGCGTTTGGCCACCCAGCTCAGGAAGGTCTCCCTCACGGCCAGGGTCAAGGTGGGCGAGGAGGACAAAGTGTTCGGCCGCGTGACGACCGCGGATATCGCCTCACTCCTTAAGGAGAAGGGGTTCGATATCGACAAGAAGAAGATCATTCTCGACGAACCGATCAATACCCTCGGCATCTTCGCGGTCGAAATCAAGCTCCACCCTGAGGTGAGTACCCGGATCAAACTGTGGGTGGTGAAGGAGTAGTGGGCCTGGTCGCGGTGCGCGTGGGTGACGGGGTACGGGCCGGTCGCATGAGGGCCGTCCTCGCGATGGGTTCCGTGTGGGCGTGCGCGCTGCTTTTCCTCTTTGCCCTTCCCGCTTCGTGCGAACCCTCCGGGGCTTCGGGGAACCTCGAGGTTGCCTCTGCCGATACCATGGTCTCGGCCACGCAGCCGGTGGCCGTGCCCTTCTTTCGGACCGAACGGACGAATGCGCTCCTGCTGTTTGTCTTCTTCGCCTCCGCGGTGGTGGGGTACATCGCGGTCGCGAAGCGGGGGGTTCAGCTGTACATCCGCAAGATCGCGGGGCTGGACGCGATCGATGAGGCCGTGGGGCGCGCAACGGAGATGGGGCGCAAGGTGCTCTACATCCCCGGCATCATGTCGGTAGACAACATCCAGACCGTCGCGTCCATGTCGATCTTGGGCTATGTGGCGGAGCGGACGGCGACCTATGGTACCCAGCTTGAGGTTCCTAACAAGGATCCGCTCGTCTTGGCGACGGCACGTGAAGTGGTGAAGGAAGCATACCTCAAGGCCGGTCGTCCGGACCTCTTCCACGAAGACATGGTAAACTACGTCACGTACGACCAGTTTGCCTATACCGCCGCCATTCAAGGTCTCATGACGAGGGAACGCCCGGCCACCAACTTCCTTATCGGCTCGTTCTATGCCGAATCGCTCATCATGGCCGAGACGGGCAACGCGGCCGGGGCGATACAGGTTGCAGGAACCGCGGAGCTCGCCCAGCTCCCCTTCTTCGTGGTGGCCTGCGACTACACCCTCATCGGTGAGGAACTCTACGCAGCCTCGGCCTACCTCTCGAGGGAGCCGCTCATCCTCGGGTCCATCAAGGGACAGGACCTCGCCAAGCTCGTGCTCATCGGCCTCATCGTGCTTGGCGTCGTGCTCTCCTCGGTGGGGCTCTCGTCCTTTGCCGACTTCTTCAGGCAGAGGTAGCCTGTGAGACGCCACGTGCCCGTCCTCCTCGCGTTCCTCACCGGGTCGTTCGTCGTGGGTGCGTTCTTCGTGCAGGCCCCTTCGGTTGTCGGACTGAATCGCAAGCTCGACGAGCTGCTCATGATCGTGACGGCGTTCGCCTTGCCCCTTGGGGTGGTGAGCTTCCTCCAGCACCACGCCAAGAGGATCAGGAGACGCCAGGGAGCCTGGCGGAACTCGGTCCTGAGCGTCCTCGCCTTCGTCGTGATGGCCTCCTTCGGGGTGATCGAGCCTTTCGTACGGGAAGAGGGAGGCGCGGTGGTCTTCAACTGGATGTTCGACTGGTTGTTTACCCCGCTGCAGGCGACGATGTTCAGCCTCTTGGCGTTCATGATCGCTTCGGCTGCCTTCCGAGCCTTCCGCGTCCGGAACCTCGAGGCAGGCATCCTGATGGTCGCTGCCGTCATCGTCATGTTGGGGCGCGTCCCGATCGGCCGCTACGTGTTGCCTGGGAGTGGGCAGCTCACCGAGTGGATCATGAACGTCCCCAACCTCGCCGCGCAGCGCGGCATCCTCATCGGGGCGGCGCTCGGTGCGGCGTCGATGGCGATCAGGGTCATCCTGGGGATCGAGCGTCCCTACATGGGCGGCGGAGGGGAGTAGGGTGTCAGCTCCGACGGTTGCCGGCATCGACAGGCGATGGGTCTACCTACTCGTCGCGGTCGGGGCCCTGCTCCCGATCCTCGTGCCGATGGGTCTGCCCATCCAGACCACCCCGGCGGTGGAGTCGCTCTTTACCCGCCTCGAAACCCTCGGACCCGGCGATGCGGTGATGCTCTCGTTCGACTACGGTCCCAGCTCCGCGCCTGAGCTGGATCCCATGGCAGACGCCATCCTTCGGCACTGTTTCCGACGCGAGATCAAGGTCGTTGTGCTGGCCCTCTTCGCCCTCGGGGGGCCGAACATGGCCGAGGGCAGCCTCGCGCGCGCCCGCGCGGACTTCCCGGTCGAGGAAGGCGTTGACTACGTGTACCTCGGCTACAAGGACGGCGCCCAGGCGGTGATGCGGCGGATGGCGGAAGACATTTCCTCCGCCTTCCCGGTCGACCACCGGGGGATCCCCCTCAGGGACCTCCCCCTGATGCACCGGGTCCATGACTACGGCGACATCGACGTCGTGGTGAGTCTGGCAACCGGCATCCTGGGGGAGTACTGGGCGAACCTCGTGAACGCGCAGTTCGGCCAAGCCGTCGCGGTGGGCGCCACCGCGGTGTCGGCGCCGAAGTACTACGCATACCTTAAGGCCGGGCAGATGGTCGGCTTGCTGGGCGGCTTGAAGGGCGCCGCGGAGTACGAGGAGCTCTTGGGGAGGGCCTATCCAGAACTGCGCGACCAGGCGCGCACCGCCCGACGCGGTATGGATGTGCAGTCGATCGTCCACCTCATCATCATTGGGTTCATTCTCCTCGGCAACATCGTCTGGCTGCTCTCGAAGACGGAGCGGTCCCGTACGGGAGGACGCCTTGGATCTCGTTAGCGCGTGGGTCGCCGCGTTCCTCACCCTCGCGATCTACAGTTTCCTCTACAAGGACAATCCGGTCTACCGTTTCGCCGAGAGCCTGTTCGTCGGCCTGTCCCTTGGGTATCAGGTCGGCATCGTGATTCACCGCACGATCATCCCGAACCTCGTGAACAAGCTGAGGGCCGATCCCGGCGCGAACTGGTACCTCCTCATCGGTGGGATCTTGGGCCTCATGCTCTACTTCAGGTACATCCCCCGCGTGTCGTTCCTCGGTCGATGGGCCCTCGCGGTGTACATGGGGTACTTCGTGGGGGTGGAACTCATGCAGCGCCTGCACGGCGATGTGCTGCCTCAGGTGAGAGACACGATGCTTCCCGTGAACTCCCTCTCCTGGGCAACCCTTCAGAACGTCCTGATCATCGTCGGCGTGCTTTGTGTCCTCGTGTACTTCTACTTCTCCAAACCTCACACGGGGGTGCTTCGTCCGTCCAGTCGCGTGGGCGTGTGGTTCATTATGGTGTGCTTCGGCGCGAGTTTCGGGTACACCGTCATGGCACGAATCTCCCTCCTCGTGGGCCGCCTGACCTTCCTCGTGGACGGGTGGGCGCGCCCCACCTTGAAGGCCCTGCTCGGCTGATCGTGGTGCCCGGGGATCCCTCGGCTGAGACCGTGCTGGTCACGGGTGCCACCGGGTTCACGGGTCGTCATCTCCTCGCCCGCCTTCAGCGAGAGCATGCGATCGTTCGGGCGCTCGTGCGTCGGCCCGACTCGATGCTGGGCGACGTGGAGGTAGCCATTGGCGACGTGCGTGACCCGCGTCCCTGTGTGGCGGCAGTCCGGGGGATCCACACGGTGTACCACCTCGCAGCCTCGTACCGCGAGGCGGGATTCTCCGCGGCGGATCACCACGCGGTCAACTACCTCGGCACGGTGAACCTCTTCGAGGCGGCCCGCGATGCCGGGGTACGACGCTTCGTGTTCTGCAGCACCGTGGGCGTGCACGGTCACGTCCCGGGTCCTCCCGCGAACGAGGAGGCCCCCTTCCGCCCGGCTGATCCCTACCAGGAGAGCAAGTGTCGTGCGGAAGAGTACCTCCGCGCGCGAATGGCCGAGGGAGGAACCGAAATCGTCATCTTCAGGCCCTCGGGAATCTACGGGCCAGGGGACCTGCGACTCCTGAAGTTCTTCCGCCTCATCGCGAAGGGGCGATTCTTCATGATCGGCGGGGGCCACGTACGCTACCACCTCACGTACATCGATGACCTGGTGGAGGGGATCGTCACCTGCGGAAGGGCGCCGCAGGCGGCTGGGGAGACGTTCATCCTCGCCGGGCCGGAGGCACCGACGCTCGATGAATGGGCACGAGTCGTGGCAGAGGTGCTCGGCGTCTCTCCCCCCAGATGGCACCTCCCGGTGTGGCCGTTCCTCGTCCTGGCCACGCTCAGCGAGTGGGGGTGCAGGCCTTTGGGGCTCAAGCCGCCGATCTACCGACGGCGCATGGACTTCTTCACCAAGAACCGTGCGTTCTCGATCGAGAAGGCCCGCAGGCTCCTCGGGTATGCGCCTCGCGTCGGCATTCGAGAAGGAACCACCCGCACCGCACGCTGGTACCGAGAGCACGGACTCCTCTGAGGCCCGTCACCTTGTCAGCGGGCTGCCTCCGGCTATATTGCGCTCCGGAGGGAACTCATCCCACGAAAGCCGGAGGCACATGATGCGGTTCGCTGCGGTCGTCCTCATCGCAGGTCTGGCGTGGGCAACCCACGCCGTCGAGTACAGCGGTGCCGTGGTGAGCGCAGGCAGCGCCTACGTGTGGAATGCGTCGCACGTCTGGTCGCTGGGGCCCACGCTCGTCGAACTGTGGGGGCCCTCGGGCCCGATCACGGGGACGCGCGGTGCCTGCGTCGTACCCCTGGGTACCCTCGCGTGGACGGATTCCTCCCTTTTCATGCTCACCACGCCTCCGCTCGAGCTTCGGGCCCCGGACGGCTCACCCCTGCGAGGCATTCGGGGGGTCGCGCTCTCCCTCGGCGACCCCGTGGGCTGGAGTGCGTCCGGCGTGTGGGCACTCGGGGTCGTCTCACGGGAGTTCCTTACCCCCACGGGGGAGTCCATCCTCGGCCTGCGCGGGGCGTCCCTCGCCGGTGGCAGGCTCATCGGGTGGACCTCCGACCACGTGTACGCGCTCGGTCTCATCTCCCAAGAGATGCGCGATCCGTCCGGGGCTCCTATCCGTGACCTCCGGGGGGTCGTGAGCACCTCGACGAGCGCCGTCGGCTGGTCGAACGAGCATGTGTACCTTCTCAATCCCGTGTCGCTCGAGTATTTCCTCCCGGGTGGTGCATCGCTTCGCGCGGTGCGCGGGATGATCTCCATCGGTGACTACGCGGTCGCGTGGACCGACAGCGCGGTGTGGCGCGTGGGCCTTCCGTGCATCGAGTACCGCACGGAGGGGGGACGAGCGCTCACTGGTGTGCGAGGCATGACGCGCACGGCGAACGCGCTCGTCGCCTGGAGCGAGTCTGCGGTGTGGCGGATCGAAGGGTTCGTGGCGACCGAGTACAAGACCCCCGACGGGAGCAGCGTGGCAGGGCTCGTCGGCTCGAGCGCGAGCACCACGGGGGTCATCGGTTGGACGCCGGAGAGGGTGTATCGATTCGCCGGGACCGCCATCGAGTACCGCACGAGCGAGGGCCTCTCCCTCGGGGGCATCCGCGGGGTCGCGTGGACGAACGACGTGTGGGTGGCCTGGGGCAGCCACGGTGCCTGGATCCTGCGCGAGGTGGCCACACGCTGCGTGACGTCGACCGGAAACACGCTCAGCGGCGTGCTCGCGGTGGTCGTAGGCTCCGATCTGTCTGGCGTCTCCAGGACCCTCGTCTTCTGCCGAGACGGCGTGTGGAGTCTCAATCCCCAGGGCGTGGCCTTCCCCGTGCTGGGGGCAGACGGGTCTTCGGCCACGTTGGTCCCCGCAGGCGAGGCAGAAGAGGCCATGGCGGTCCTCGCGAGCATGAACCCCCTCGATGCAGACACCACGAGCTTCGCGGCGGGGGTGTGCATCACCGGGCAGGGGACGACGCGCACCGGGGTGACCGGGGCCTCCTGGTCCTCGGCTTCGTGGCCGGGTGCGTATTCCTTCGTCCTGGGTGCAGGGCCTGGCTTCGGGGTTGATGTCTCCACCTCCGACCAACTCCTCACCCACCTCGAGAGTTCTTCTTCCTCCGTGTGGGTGGCCTACGGAGGCCTCGGCTCGGGTCCTGCGTGCAGGCCCACCCCGACGGTCAGGGTCCTGCCCAACCCTTGGCGCAGTGGTGTGCGGGTCATGCTGGAAGGGGCAGAGGACAGGGCGACCGTCACGATGTACGATCTCGCGGGCCGCCGCGTCGGGTTATGGAAGATCCAGGATCGCGAGGGATGGATCCTGCCAGGCCCGATCCCCGCGGGTTCCTACCTGCTCGACGTGCGCACCCCGGACGGCCTGAGGGCGTGCCAGACCGTGCTCCGTTTGCCCTAGGATCGTCCGAACACCGCCCCGCCGGCCATGGCAGACGCACTCACCCCCGCGACGCTGCGGGAACGCTTCGACCGAATCAGACACACCATCGGCGAGGCGGCCCGACGATCGGGAAGAGAGGGCAGCGAGATCACCATCGTGGCCGTGACCAAGGGATGGCCCACCGAGGTGGTCGCCATGGCAATCGACGTGGGGATCACCGACATCGGAGAGAATCGGGTGCAGGAAGCGCTGAGCAAACGGGAGGCTCTGCGTCCTGGGGTCCGGTTTCACCTGGTGGGGCACTTGCAGCGGAACAAGGCTTCGAGGGCGGCAGATCTGTTCGACGTGATCCACTCCATCTCTTCCGTCGAGGTGGCTGAGGCACTGAGTCGCGCCGCTGCCCGCCGAGACAGGGTCATCGAGGTATTGCTGCAGGTGAACGTCGCGGCAGACCCTGCGAAGCACGGGGTGTCGCCCGAGGAGAGCGCCTCGGTGCTCGAACGGGTGGTGCCACTCCCCTGCCTCAGGGTCACTGGACTCATGACCATCGGTCCCTTGACCCAGAGCCCGGAAGAGTCACGACCCTACTTCAGTGCCCTGCGAGAACTGAGGGATCGCCTTGCCTCACGTTGGTCGGGTCTGCACCACCTCTCCATGGGCATGTCTGCGGACTATCCGGTCGCGATCGAGGAGGGGGCAACCATGGTACGGATCGGAACGGCACTCTTCGGCGAGAGGACGCCTTAGCACGGAGACAGAACAGTGGAAGAGACTCTGTCGGAAATATCACTCCACCGTTTTCGTAGGAGATTTCGGGGATACAATCCCGACGAGGTTGACAGCTACCTGGAACTTATCGATCAGAAGGTTCACAATCTTCAAAAGGAGCTCGACCAGCTTCGGCGGGAGAACGAGGAATTGAAATCTGAGCTCCGCAAGTACCATCGAGTGGAGAGTGCCCTGCAGGAGACGCTCGTCGAGACGAAACGCAACGCGGAGATGATCCGCAAGGCGGCCGAAAAGGAGGCCGAGCTCGTCCTCGAGAAGGCGGATCAGGAGGCGCGCAAGCGGGTGATGATGGTACAGATGACGGTGTCCAAGCTCACGCGGGAGGTGGAGGACTTGGAGCGCAGGCGCCTCGACTACATCGAGAAACTCAGGAGCCTCGCGGAGCGCCAGCTCAGCCTCCTGCGTTTCTTCGAGGACGTGGAGACCCCCCCGCAGGGCTGACGGGGTGCCTCGGCCGCACGGGGAAGGATCGGACATGGGACGTTCGTGGAGATACCCGCTCGTGGGCTTCGCGGTCGCATCCGCGGCGGCCTTGCTGGACCAGGCGACCAAGGCCTTGGTAAGCGCCCACCTCTCGCTGTACGAGAGCGTCAAGGTGTGGGGCTCGTTCCTCCGGATCACGCACACGAGGAACCCTGGGATCGCCTTCGGCGTCTCGCTCGGTGTCCTCAACGGCTTGTTCCTCACGCTCCTCACGGGCGCAGGGGTGGCCGCCCTCACGGTGTACCTCGTGCGTCACGGGAGGGAGGGCATGGCGAAGGCATCGATGATCGGGCTCGTGCTCGGGGGTGCGGTGGGAAACCTGATTGACCGTTTCAGGCTCGGCGAGGTGGTGGATTTCCTCGACGTCGGTCTCGGTTCCTACCGGTGGCCAGTGTTCAACCTCGCGGACACGGTCGTGGTCATCGGGGTCGCCTCTCTCCTCCTCATCGAGCGCCAGCCCCCGCACCGCCCGACGCCACCATCCTGACGACGGTGCGGTGGGTCGTCTGGGGCCCCACGAACGGTCGCGCATGGCCGTGAGCGATTCTGCGGACGAGGTCGTCCCTCCCTTCCCCGGCGGTCCCGCCGAGGTGACGGTGAGCCAGACCGATGGGGGCCAGAGGCTCGACCTGTTCCTCCACCACCGCCACCCGGAGCAGAGCAGGAGCGCGATCCAGCGGTGGATCGCACGCGGGCTCGTCACGGTCGACGGGCGCGTCGGCAAGGCAGGGATGCGCCTGCGCGTCGGCCAGCGTGTCGCCTACGAGGTGCCACAGCCCCCTCCCCCTGGCTGTGTGGCCGAGCCCTTGCCCCTCGACGTGTGCTACGAGGACGCCCACGTCGTGGTGGTGAACAAGGCCCCGGGCATGGTCGTCCATCCGGCGGGACCACGTCGCAGGGGCACGCTGGTGAACGCCCTGCAGCACCGCTATGGGCCCGCGGACGTCCCGGGGGGGCCAGATCGGCCGGGGATCGTGCACCGATTGGACAAGGGCACCAGTGGCCTCATGGTGGTGGCCCGTTCCGGTCTCGCCTACCAGCGTCTCGTTGCCGACATCGCCGCGCGGCGCGTGTCGAGGACTTACCTCGCGATTGTCTGGGGGGACGTGGCGTTGAGCTCGGGCAGGATCGAGCAGCCCGTGGGGAGGAGCGCGCGCGATCGCACCCGCATGGCGGTGGTCCCCCACGGGAAGCCCGCGCTCACGACCTACGCGGTGCGGCGGCGCTGGGGGCTTGCGACCGAACTGGAACTCTCCCTCCACACGGGTCGAACCCACCAGATCCGCGTGCACCTCGCGTGGGCTGGACACCCGGTGGTCGGTGACCCGGACTATGGGGGGCGTCGCGCGGGAGTGACGGGCACCCGCGGGGCCGTGCACGCGCGGCGCGTGCTTCGCCTCATCGATCGCCCGGCCCTGCACGCGTGGAAGCTGTCGTTTGCCCACCCGGTCACCGGCGAGACGATGTCCTTCACGGCGGATCCACCCCCGGACTACGCGCAGCTGTGCGCAGAGTTTGAGGCACACGGCGACGGGTGAGACCCGGCGACGAGATTACCCACAGACGCTCGCGGCACCCGCGGACGAGGTGACGGCGTAGACGGTGGGCGTCCTACCGGTGGGGGTGCGGTAGCTCCTGCGGAGCCTCTTCACGAGTGCCGGGGCGTGGGTTCGCTGGACGAGATGGACCGTGCAGCCCCCGAATCCCGGGCCAGAGACGTGAGAGCCCAAGACCCCGTTCACGCCACGTGCGAGCTGGATGATCTCGTCCAGCTCCGGTGAGGACGCCTCGAACGACAGGCGCGAAGACCGATGGGACGCAGACATGAGCCCGCCGAGCTGCTCCGCATCACCCCATCGCAGGGCGATCACGGCACGGCGGGCCCTGTCGTTCTCGGTGACCACGTGACGCACGCGTGCGAGCACGTGAGGGGGCAGCTCCTGAGCCGCGACCACAAGCATCTCCGCAGAGACCTGCCTGAACCCGCTCAGCCCTGGGTAGCGGTTCTTGAAGAAGCGCAGCCCGTCGTCGAGTTCGCGCATGCGCGAGTTGAGGGGGGCCAGCGCGAGGGCCCGGTGGATCCCGGAATCGCAGAGGACCAGCGTCACGTCCTCGGGGAGGTCGACGTAGTCGATCTCAAGGGTGTTCGAGTCGAACACGAGGATGCGCCCGGGGCGTGCGAACAGGGCGGTGATGTGGTCGATCAACCCGGCCCGAACTCCCACGAAGTGGCACTCCACGCGGTGGGCCACGAGGGCGAGGTCCTTGTCCTCGAGGGAGAGCCCCCACAGGCTCCTGAGCACGAGGCCAACCGCGACCTGCAGCGCGGCGGAACTGCCGAGGCCGATGCCAGGGGGGAGATCCCCCGTGATGGTGAGGTTCACTCCGCGCTCCTTCACCCTTCCTGCCGCGAGGGCTGACCACATGCCCAAGACGTAGTCTCCCCAGAACCCATGCCCGGTAGGCACGGGGGGCCTGGGGGCGAACCTGAGGGTCTGGCGCGCCCATTCGGAGTGGACCACGAGGCGGCGATCGTTTCGTGGCGAGGCAGCGACCCACGTGTGGCGGCCGATGGCGGAGGCGAGGGCGAGGCCATCGTCCGCGTACTGGCCTGAGCCGATGAGGACGACGCGCCCCGGGGCCACGGCGAGGCAGGAGGGAGGGCAGCCGTGCTGACGCTCGTGCAGCTCGACAATCCGTCGTCGTTCCGCAGGCCGCTGAACGGTGGTGCGAGGTGGCATGCGAATCCCCGGGAGCCGAGACACGAACACACGATCTACTCGACAAAGAGAACGGTCCCTCCCCCCACCTGTCAAGCGGCTCCCCGAGAGAGCACAAACCCAGGACCAACGGGAAGATGGCGGGTGCGGTGATTTGTATCGACGGCGTGGGAATGGGGCACAGGATGACGGTAATGATACGCCTATCCGCCCACGGCGCAGCCTGGCTTCCGGACGAGAGACCCTTGCACCAGGGTTCCGTCAAGCACACCGAGTGGTCGGATCACCCTGGACGCTCGCCGGAAGAGAGTACTTGACAGCTCGATGGAGAGGCAGCAAGGTCCATGAAGGCGCGTGGTTGGCTACGCCCCCTCTCAGGAGGGTGTCCCATGGCCTTCCCCGCGTACGAGAGGACGGGTACCTCTTCGAAACCGCCCGAGGGCACACTCGCACGACGTGAGACCCCTGAGGGTCGCAGTCGGGCCGAAGAAGAGGACGACGAACAGGCCCTCGCGCTGCTCGCGCAGGTCTCGAACCCGGCCATCGCCTCCCTGGTGAGGTCCCGGGGCAGTATGCCCCATCCCCTCGCGCAGTCTACCGTCCGCATTCTCCACGACGCCCACGGGAACCCATTCGTCGCGCGCCAACTCTCTGGGCGGCGCCGCGTGGCATGGGAAGGGGCGGGACATGCGGGACCAGAGGCGTCTCGCACCGCGGTCGTAGCGGCCTCCCCAGATGCGGTATTCAGGAATCCTGATGGTCGCACGGTGACGTGGACTGCCTGGCAATGGAGCCCTGATGCCCGAGAGTACAACCGCCTGCGCACCGAGTTGGAGGGCATGGGCTACCGGTTCATCACGAAGGTGCAGGCAGGGAGTGGGACGTGGAAACGGCGCGATCCGGAGGCCAATACCCCGGCCTCCAGGGTCGGGTGGTCGATCCGGTTGCCAGATGGCACGTGGACCTTCGCGACGACTGCTAGCGTGGTGAGCCGATGTTCCGAGCTCGTCCAGCGGGGGCCGAGGGCCAACCTCCCTGCCACAGGCTTCCGCACGGCATTCCTATCCCGCGGGAGGCAGGTTATGCAGGGGGTGCCCCCGGAGCGGATCGAGGCAATCCTTGAGATCGTGAGACGGGTCGAGGAGATCGATGGTGCATACCTGACCGCTTGGGCGGCAGGAAGGTACTACGATTGGGACCCCAGCAGGCGACGATACTACGGAAGTCTTACGCCGGAAGACCAGGTGGTTTCGCAGTGGTTTCTTACCCTTCGTGAAACGATCCTCGCTGATCGGTTTGCTAGCCTGGAGGCCTACGCGGGTGGATGGATCGGATGGCTTGCAGACGTAGTGCGGGCCGTCGGGATCGTCTCCTGGCACACTGCGCTCGGCATGCCTGCGGAAGCTTCCTGGGTGACCTACTTGGCTCGCGCGATTGCTGAGAAGGCGGACCGTGGGAACACCGTCTACGGCATACTCAGGCGCCATGGGGTGATCAGGCTGTCGTTGCTGTGACGGCGGTGAAGCCTAGGCGGTCCCAGTACCGCTTGCGCACACGGGGGCACCAGCAGGCGAACCGAGGTGTTCGCTCACGGAGGTAAGCCGTGGGGCGACAGGTGACCGTTGGGAGACTGCGCAGTCGCCCATGGATCCGGATCAGTCGCACGGAGGCCGCACATGGCGGTGACCGATCGCCTCCTCCATGAACTCAGGCGCATCGACCTGGTGCTCTTCTACCATGTCCAGAAGAGCCGCCTGGAGCGCAGGCATCAGGCGCGCGACGAGTTCAGGGGCCTGTACATTTCGGAAGAGGAGATCGACGAGCTGTTCCGCGGCGTCTTAGGCGCCGACGATGTTGAGCAGGGCGAGCCCGCCGAGGTCGAGCCGCCTCTCTCCCGCATCGCCGAAGCGATCGCGCACGTCGGCGAGCGGTACCCCACAGGCTCATCCTGCGCTGAGGGAGACGGGCAGTAGGAGCGCCTCGTGAACGCCTTCGGCCTCGACCCCTCGAGCGCGAGGTTCTCCTCCTCGCCCTAGCTCCAGAGCTCCTTCTCAAGTACGAGAGAATCTTCGCCTACCTCCAGGACGACGTCACGAAAAAGCGACCGAGCGTCGAGCTGCTTCTTACCATTACGACAAGAGGTTATGCTGAACGAATCGCAAAACGGAGAATCTTTGGACCGTCGAGTCGGTTGGTATCGAATCATCTTATCGAACTCTACGATGATCCTGGCAGTCACCACACACCGCTAATGGCGAAAGCTGTTGGTGTTACGGAAGGTGTCGTCGCATTCCTGCTCGAAGAGGAGGGGCCATGCCAGCGCCTCTTGCCGTACGTCAAGATTGTGACACCTGGGCGATCGCCGGATTCGCTTGAGGTCACAGCACCCGCGAAGGAGGCGCTTTCGGGCCTCCTCGCGTTCTGGAAGGAAGGCGTCCCGCATGGCGTGGCAGCGTTCGCGGGGGCACCGGGTACTGGGAAGCGGGCCGCGGCAGAAGCCGTATGCGCGGCGGGCGGATTTGGACTGTTGTGGATTGATGGGACTGCAGTGGTGGCTTCACGTGAGGAGCCCAAGGAGCTGATCGGTGAACTCCACCGTGAGGTTCGCCTGAGGAACGCGGTGCTCTACTGGTCGGGGGCGGATGCCCTGTGGGCAGAAGGGGAGGGAGCCCAGGCCTGGAGGCGCGCGCTGCTGGGACGTGTGGCCGAATGGGGATGCCCGATCGTCTTGGCGGGGACGCCTGGCTGCGCGGATGCACTGCTTGCCGAAGAGGTACCGGTCATCAGGATAGAATTCGGGATTCCTCCCTACGAAGACCGGCGCGCGATATGGGAGAAGGCATTGCTCAGGGCAGGCGAGAGCGTCGATCGCGCGGTCGTGAGTGCCTTGGCGGGAAGGTTCAGGCTCACCGCTGGCCAGATTCATCGGATCGTGGCCTCCGCGAGAGCCACGATGAGGGTACACAGGGGGAGCGAGCCTATCGCCACAGAGACCCTCTGGGAATCATGTCGCGCGTTCAGCAGGAACCGTTTGGTCAATCTCGCGACAAAGGTGCAGCCACGGCGATCGTGGGCTGACCTCGTTCTTTCGCGCGACCGGATTGAGATTCTGCGGGAGATCTCCAGCTATGTGAAGCATCAGGCTCAGGTTCTTGAGGAGTGGGGATTCGGGAGGAAATTGGCACTCTCGAGTGGCCTCAACGTCCTGTTTGTAGGACCGTCGGGGACCGGCAAGAGCCTGGCCGCGGAGATCTTGGCCTCGGACCTCGGGTTGGATCTGTACCGGATAGACCTTGCAACTGTCGTGAGCAAGTACGTCGGAGAGACAGAGAAGAACCTGGATCGCATCTTCGTGGAAGCGGAGCACTCCAACGCCATCCTCTTCTTCGACGAAGCAGATGCGATCTTTGGCAAGCGGTCCGAGATCCGGGATTCCCACGACCGGTACGCCAACGTAGAGATCAGCTATCTCCTTCAGAAGATGGAGGCGTACGACGGCATCGCGATCCTGGCGACGAACCTTCGCAAGAACCTCGACGAGGCGTTCCTGCGCCGAATGCACTTCACGGTCGAGTTCCCCATGCCCGAAGAGGAGGATCGCCTTCGGATCTGGCGACTGTGCTTCCCACCGGATGCTCCGGTGGCGGACGATGTGGACTTCGGTTTCCTCGCCCGACGGTTCAGGCTGCCGGAGGGGAGTATCAAGAGCATTGCGGTTGCGGCGGCATTCCAGGCTGCTGAGCACGCCACGCCGATCACCATGGCTAGCATGGTGCACGGGATCCGACGCGAGTTCCAGAAGATGGGCAAGCTCGTGGTCGATTCGGACTTTCCGGGATTCGAGCGCCTCCTCGCCGCTGAGGACGCCTAGCGAGGGAGACGATGGTCTCACGTCGCCATGCTGACTCGGGCTTGGTCTCTCAGGGCTTGGCGGTGGGCCGGTCTATGCACGCGGACACACGGGTGGTAGCACCAGGGGGGAACAGCGGAGCGGTCATCATGGCTGAACAGAGGCCAAGGGAGGGAGCGGGGCCACATGGGAAGCGAACGCATGCGGATTCGCGTCAGCCCTGATCGGGAGAAGGAGGATGCACGAGTGCGGCACGAGCATGTCTCCTCTCTCCAGGGTCGACGCTGCCTCAGGCCGATCCGCCCTGAGCCTGAGGAGGCAACGCTTTGTCGGGCACCCCCGTCCGTTCGGGTGCCGGCGTTTCGTTCCGCGGGCATCGGCCCGGCGCAGCATGCTCAGGCGATCATCGCGCTCCAGCACTACCGGGGGAATGCCTTCGTGCAATCCATCCTGGAAGTCCGGCGGGCAGGACCGCATGATCCCGTGGACAGTCGGCTCGTCGACTGCACCATCGATCGTCTCCACCGGGAGAAGGGGACGGGGGTGCCTCTTGAGGGCCCCCTGCGGGAGGAGATGGAGCGAGTGCTGGGCCGTGACCTCGGGCCCGTCCGTCTCCACACCGACGCCGCCGCTGCGCGTGCTTCTGCCTCGCTGAATGCCCGCGCGTTCACGATGGGGACCGACGTGTTCTTCGCAGAGGGCCGCGGGAGGGACTTCTCGTCCAGCGGGGATAAGTGGCTCCTCGCCCATGAACTTGCCCATGTCGTGCAGCAGAGCCGTGGGAATCTCTCCCTGACGGGTGGTCGGGTGAAGATGGGCCGCGTGGGGGACAGCTACGAGCGCGAGGCCGATGCCGTCGCCGAAAGGGCGATCGGGGCAAAGGCCGAGGTGCAGGGACAGGAAGACGAGAACACGGAAGAAGAGGAGACCCAGTCTCAGGCCGACACACTCCAGCGGCAGGCGGAAGAGGACGAGGAGGTGCAGGCTCAGACGGTCCAGCGGCAGGAGAAGGGACTGGTGGATGCCGGACCGACGAGGGGTGGTGGACGTGGGGAGGGCGAGGCGTCCGAACGAACGACCGCGGAAGCCAGGGCCGCCCTGTCAAAGGCGCTGGAAGACGCGAAGGGGAGGCTCGACCGCCCGCATATCGAGGCACTCCTGAGACACGCCGCGGACTGCCAGCTCCGGGGCGAGGAGCCCGCCGCTCGGGCCGCGCTGGACCAGGCGGCCGAGATGGCGTCATCAGTGCTCAAGGCCAAGGCGGCGGGGTTTGAGGTAAGGTCGCCAAGGAGGAGCACGCGAGAGAACCCCTGAAGGCGGTGGAACCGGTCATCCTCCTTGGGGGCGACGAGGATGCGGTCCAGAAGCCCATGGAGGGGCTGACCCGTTGGGCAGAGGCTCAACTGGAGGTCGCCCTTGGGATGTTCAAGGCATTGCCCACGGAGACCACCGCACGGGCGGTACTTCAGAAGGCAGAGAGAGTCATCCTCTTCGGCGGGCAGTGGACGCACGCCGTGGACCAGGTGCTCGCGTGGTCCGAGCGGACGCCGGAGAGGGGGCATGAGTGAGGGGGCAGCGTGGGCCCATGGTTGGCCTGCGTTCGGACGGGTCCACGTCGCCGCGGTGAGGCTCTCGCGTGTGTCGCGGGCCCAGGGCAGGCCAATCGGTGATCGAGAGAGCCAAGTCGCCTAAGGGATCGGCGAGGCAGCGCCCGGCAGCACGTGCCGAGGACGCTGCACGATTCGCGTCTTTGGCCGGGCAACCGATGGTGTTTCGCCTCCAGCAGACCGTCGGGGAATCACGCCGTGCAGCGCCTCGTCCGTTCGGCGCGTTGCGACCTCTGGTGCGGAAGGCCAAGCCCCACCACCCTCTTCGCCGAGGCGGATATGCCGCGTGGGGAGGGGATGGGCTCGCCGGCCCGCGACACGTTGCAGCGTACGGGAGAGGAGTCGTCGTGGGAGACGCGCGGCAGCACGGCCCGCTCCCTGGCGGACGGGGGAGATGCGGCCCAGGCCCTCCCGCTCTACCGTGCACTGCTCGCCGAGGTGGTGAGTGCCCTTCCCCGCACCCTCTATCCAGCCTCGCTCACCGCGCCTCCCCAAGGCTCACCCGCACCTTCGTCGGTGACGCCCGACGCCCTGCACGTCGAGCCGGGAGACCGGCCTGGCGCGGCGATCACCTACCCCAGCGAGGTGGAGCTCTCGCGCGGGGATCCGGCGCGGGTGTGGGACTGGATCTACTTCCACGAGGAATCGGTGAGCGCGTCGCGCGACTACGCCGTGGGAGTGGTCGTCCACGAGCTGCAGCATGCGGGAGACATGGTGTCGGCCTATCACTCCTGGTTCCAGAGGCCTCCCACCATCCGAGGCCTGTGGCTGGAGTACTGGGAGGAGTGGAAACGGCAGCGGCCAATGCGGCATGTGGAGATCTACGAGGCACAGGCTGTGGAGGGGAATTTCGCCACCTGGGACGATGAGCAGAAGCTCGATTGGATTGCCGGCGTTCTTGTCAACGTGCCTGACGTTCTGCCACGGGGTGCCTCCATCCCGGGCCAGGCGATTCTGGTCGACTTCTACCGGACCACGGTCCCCCCGACCTCAAGGCCCGGATCGTGGCGCTCTTCTTCGACTCGATCTTTGGCAGTGCCTCACTGTCGACCAGGCCGCTCCAGCGGATGAGCATCCTCGGGAACTTCGCCCCCATCATCGCGGACATGGTCGCGCAGCGGCGCGACGAAGTGCGAAGAGGGGTCCAGATCCTCGAGCAAGTCCTGGGGATACGGATTTAGCGATGCCGCTCGTGCGCATGCCTGGTCGGTCGGGCCCACTCCGGTGTCGATTGGTCTTTCGCACGGGATTGGCCGGCCTCGTCCAAAGGCTCGAGCGGGCAGCGTTGCGTTCGTTTGAACCATTTGCACAGGAGACAGAAGACCGCGACACGTGGGTAGGGGCGTTGGTGGTTGCCCTCGCCGCGTCCCGTTCCGGTGGAGCCGCCCCATGACCCACGACCTGGAGGAGAACCTCCGTACCCTCCTTGTGAAGAAGGGGAAGCTGGGTACGGGCGCGATCGATCTCACTTTCGATGCGCCCGATCGGGAGTGGGCCGGGAAGCTCACAAAGCCGACCGTCAATCTATTCCTGTATGATATCCACGAGAACATGGACTATAGGCAGAACTACTGGGTCGTCGAACGCCACGGCCGGGGACCTTTCACAAAGAGCAAGCCTCCGCTATGGATCGACGTATCCTACCTGGTTACCGTATGGGCGAGCGCAGTTGAGGATGAGCACCGGTTGATCTGGCACATCCACTCCGGGTGGTTGCCAAGCGCAAAGGATTCGAGCGGCTCAGGATGGAACCGGCGCCGGAAGCGTACGCGGACCACTACCTCTATCCACACATCGACGAGGTTCCTCCCGGCTACCGAGAGGCATGGCTCCGGCATGCCCATCCTGGCTCGAACGAAGAGTCTGCCCCATCAACGCGCCTGAATCCCACCCTCTGCGGAGACCGCGGCCGCGCACGCCGGAGGCAGGCCTTTCCTGCCCTGTCACGTGGGAGGATCCGCCTTCCGCTCCTTGAGTGCTGCCCTCGAGGGGGCGCGCCTGATCCTCTGCATCGTCCTGGCTGCCGGCCCAGGGGGAGCCCAACCTTTCTCTTCTCCGCGTCCAGGGCTCCTCGACCAGGGCGGCCGAGTACTCCGTTCCACCTCGTACGTGGCCTTCCTCTCACTCGGACAGCCTTCGCCGGTTGGAGAATCGAGGAGTTCCTCCTTCGCCCATTGGAGTGGGCTCCGCTTCGGAGTCGGCCGACCTGCGGACGCGGTAGCGCCAGAGATCCAGCACACCCCAGTCACGGAGGCGACGGCCGGAGCCCCCGTTGTGCTCTCTGCGACCGTGACCGACAACTCGGGGATGGTCGCGAGCGTCTCGCTCTCCTACCGGCAGGGCGGCCAGGCTCCCTACACCCAGGTCCCCATGGCCCCCTCGGGGGGCGACACCTACCAAGGGAGTATCCCTGGTTCGGCGGTCACGGTGAGGGGGCTGGAGTACTTCCTCCAGGCCTCGGACCCAGGAGGGAACACCACCACGAGCGAGGTCAACCGTGTCGCAGTGTCAGTGACCGACCTCGTCTCCAGGCAGACGCTGCCCCCAGCCTCCTATCGGATGGTCTCCCTTCCCCTCCGGCCCGGCGATGGGAGTCCTCAGACGATCCTCGTCGATGACCTCGGGCCGTATGACACCACTCGGTGGCGGTTCGGGAGATGGAGCCCATCGGAGAATGCGTATCACGAGTGCACGTTCAACTGGTCGGCATCGACCGATGACTTCGCTCCAGGAAGAGGGTACTGGCTCATCACGAGGGATGGTGGGTCCTTTGACGTGAGTGGGACATCTGTACCTATTGCGGCCCCATACAGTGTGCTCCTTCAACCTTGGTGGAATCAGATCGGAAATCCATTTGCCTTCCCAGTTGATTGGCGCGCCGTTTCCAAGGATCCCGTGATCAGTGATTCTCTGTGGGACTACACGGGCAGCGGCTACGGCATCACCACGTTGATGCAGCCATGGCGAGGGTATTGGGTCGAGAACCGTGGCTCCAGTGCAGTGAATGTGCTCATCCCCCCCGTTGAAGCGGCAGGTGCCACCCTGGTTCCGGCCGTCGTGTCTCACGACATTCTGTGGGAGATCTCCCTGTACGCGTCGTGCGATGGCGTGACGGATTGCGGTAACCGCCTGGGCGTGGCACTCACCGCGTCGGATGGGCTCGATCCGCTCGATGTGCGCGAACCTCCGCCACCCTGGACCCACGCGTGGCTGTACTTCTCGCCTGACGGCCGCGCGCCGTACGCGAGCGACTTCAAGGCCCCCTTCCTCGATGGGGCGTCCTGGGAAGTGAGCGTCGCACTGGCCGGCGTAGAGGGGAGTGCCACGGTGTGGGTCGAGGGTGTGGAGGCGGTCCCCGAAGAGTTCTCGGTGAGGCTCCTCGATACCCAGGAGGGGAGGGTCGTGGACCTGAGGCAGACTCCGGCCTACGAGTTCCTCCCCGAGAGGCATGCGGCGAGTCGACGTCTCCACCTCCTGGCGGGTGTGCGGGCGTACGTCGATGAGGTGGTGGAGCGGCTGCTCCCGGTACCTGCTGAGTACCAGCTCGCCCAGAACCAACCGAATCCGGTCCTTGATCGAACCGAGATCCGGTTCCAGATCCCTATGGTTGAGGGGCGGGCACCCCAGTGGGTGAGGCTCACTGTCTTCGACACGCTGGGAAGGCAGGTGGCGGTCCTGTTGGACGGAGAGCGTGGTCCCGGATTCCACAGCGTCACGTGGGACGCATGTGGCCCAAGGGGTCGTTCGGTGCCCAGCGGTCTCCATGTCTACCGCATGGAAACCCAAAGAGGTTGGGCGCACACGAGGAAGCTCGTGGTGCTCAGGGGTGCTCAGGTAGGAATGCAGGATCCCTGAGCGCCGCTCGGGAGGAAAGGGACGGGCTCGCGTCCCCGGGAAGACGAACGGTCTCTGGCGAGGTTCCGTGGCGGGCAGAAGCGGCCCAGTCGCTCCTGGGGGGAATGGTCCTCGAAGGCGAGATCCCGTCCCGAGCAGCAGGATGCCCCGAGGCCGGGCCTCCCGCCGTTCTGCCCCTGTCACACCCGCCTCCTTTCCCCTTCTTTCCCACCCCTATGGGGTCGTTCCCGAGTACACGGGGCACCCATCCTCGTCACCGCGTCGGGGGCTCCCCACGCGCCTGCGAGGTCGCTCCTCGACTCGGGCTCGAGGGAGAGGAGGGTATCCTTGGTGATTGACAGGGGGTCCGGCGGCCACTAACATTCTTCGTTACGGAATCAGACGAGGCTCGTTCGAGGCAGGAGGGTACGGTGGAGCCTGACGAATTTAGAGGCGTCATCCTCGTCAAGGATGGGGTACAAAGGAAAGTGAGCTTCGACGAGCTCTGTCTGAGCAACACCATGAGCATCGAAGCTTTGGTGGCATTATTGGTCAAGAAAAAGATAATAAAGCCGGAGGAACTCTTAGAAGCGATTAGGGCGACGAGAAACGAGCGCTACCGCACCGGTCCCCCTCCTTAAGAGCAGTGAAAGTTGGCATGAGGGGTTGATGGGAAGAGCCCTGGTAGCGCCAGGTGATTGGAGCGTGCGAGATGAGACTGTCGAGATACCGCGTGGAGCGGCTGGCACGCTTGGTGGCGACGAAACTCCTCGCCGAGAGGCCCGTGGAGATTCGGGGAACTGCGGAGGACATCGAGGCGCTGGTTGCGCGGGCCATCAACGAGAACTTGGAAGAGGAGGCCGCCATCGACGCCGAGGTGCGTGACCTGCTGCTCAAGCACTCTGCCGTCATGATCAGGGAGGGGGTCGACCAGAGGACCGCCTTCATCAAGGTCAAGGCAGAACTGGCGAAGAGGAAGGGATTCGTGCTGTGAGCCAGGAGGAGTCATGCGACTGAGTGAGGAACGCGTCCACGTGGTTGCTTCGCGTATCGTCCACCACCTCATCGAGGGCGGGGCGATCGAGAAGCCGGAGAACGAGAACCTGTTGAAGCAGCGCATCGCCTCCTGGATCATCGAGGATCTCAAGATGGAGGATGAGATCGACCGGGAGGCTCGTCGGATCCTCCGCTCCTACAGCCACCCCCTCGAGGAGGGGAGCGAGGAGTGGGAGATCAAGTTGCGGCAGACGAAGGAGGAGCTCGCGGCACGGCGAGGGTACGTGCTGTGACCGCGCGAGTGTGGAGGAGGCGCGTCGGATGATCACAAGCGTCTCGGTCGAGGGTGCCCCACCTGCCCTCGGGCCGTACAGTCACGCGGTTGTCGTCGGGGAGATGGTGTACACCTCGGGGCAGGTGGGGATAGACCCGGCGACGAACCGGCTCGTGGAGGGAGGCATCGTCCCGGAGACCCGGCAGGCCTTGAGAAACCTCGCGCGGGTCCTCGACGCCGCAGGCACAGGATTCGACCGCGTGGTGAAGGCAACGGTGTACTTGGTGGACCTGAGAGACTTCGCCGAGTTCAATGCCGTGTACACGGAGTTCCTCGGACCCCATCGGCCCGCGCGTGCCACCGTCCAGGTGGCGGCCCTGCCAGCCGGAGCCCGCGTGGAGATCGAGCTCGTTGCCACGCGCACCTAGCCGGCTGCAGGTCGCTGTCCTCCTCGTCTGCCTCGCGGGGTCTTGCCTCGCCGAGCCGAACGGGTTTGACCCGGGGAAGGAAGGTCGGCGGTGCCTCCTGCGCTCAGCCATCTGCCCAGGGTGGGGCCAGCTCGTCGCTGGCTCAACGTGCAAGGGCCTGCTCTTCCTCAGTGTGACCGCAGGGCTCGCCGCTGCCCACGCCCGAGCCTCCGACCTCTCCCGGAGCCAGCGAAGGGAGCTCAACCGCTGGACGGCGCTGTTCTGGCTCTACAACGTGGGCGATGCCTACGTCGATGGGTACCTCCGATCCTTCGACGAGGAGATGCGAGACATCGAGGCGATCGGTGAGGATCTCCTCGAGGCCGGAACCTCGAGCGCGTGGCGCTTCCGCATCTTTTGCCTCGCCTGGTAGGAGTTCTTTTGGCTTGACAAGGCTCCCGCTCCACGCAAACTGAGGGGCTCCGCTCATGCGAGCATGAGGTACGAGTCGTCCCCCACACCATGGAGGCCATCCACATGTCGCGTGCCCTGATCTCCTTCCTCTGCGTGTTCGTCATGTTGGCCGGCTGTCAGACGCGGTACATGACGAGCGGCAAGGTGTACATGCAGCAGTCGAATTGGGAGAAAGCACGGGAGCAGTTCGAGCTTGAGGTGCAGGCAAACCCGCAGAACGGCGAGGCGTACGGGTACCTTGGGCAGTGCTACTACGAGCTAGGGCAGTGGCAAAAAGCGGGCGAGAGCTTCGAGAAGGCAATCTCCCTCGTCACGATACCGAAGAAGCTGGACCAGATCAAGCAGACGCAGCGTGCGTTTGCTGCAGAACATATCAAGCGTGGCAATAACCTTTATGGTCAGCAAAAGTATGCTGAAGCAGCGCAGGAATACATCATTGCAACCCAAATAGAGCCGAGATATATTGACGCCTACAAGAACCTCGGTTTGGCCTGGCTCCGCACAGATTCTTTGGACCTTGCGAAAGCTGCCTGGGCCATGGTCCTCGATCTTTCCTCGCGCGGTGATGAGACCTGGCTCCAGGCTCACGACGTCTTCGCGAAGCTCGCGATGCAAGACAGCAGCTTCACCGAGGCCTTGGCCCACACCGACTCGATGCTCGTGTTCAAGCCCAACGACGTGGAGCTCCTCATGTTCAGGGCGGGGCTCCTCGATGCGGTGGACCGATTGCCTGAGGCCTTGGAGGCGTACTCGATGGTGGTGGCCATCGATTCCACCAACACTGACGCGCTGTTCAACGTCGGTGTGCTCCAGTCGAAGATGGGGAACCTTGCCGCGGCCGAGGAGGCGTTCGAGGCGGTGGTTCGGATGGTCCCGGATGACACGGAAGCCCAGTACAACATGGGGATCATGGCCATGAACCTGCAGCAGTGGGATATGGCTCGCGACGCGTTCCAGAAGGTGGTGGACCTCGACCCCGCGCACGGCCACGCGTGGCAGAACCTTGGGATTTGTCTGCTCCGACTTGGAGACATGAAGGCTGGCAAGGCGGCGTTCGATAGGGCGTCGCAGCTTGGCGTGCACTGAGGAGGGGGGAACCTGGCCCTCGGTGGCGTGACCCGGGCGGCCCTGATCGAACCGGGGATCTGTGTGGGGGTTCTGGCGGAGACGGGGGTGCATCCGTCCCAGGAGGTCCCATGCGGCCGCAGGTGAGGGAGGCGCTGCTGTTCCACACGCTGGGCGACGGGAGGGTCCGGTGTGAGCTCTGCGCGCACGGGTGTACGCTCGCACCCGGGCAACGGGGTATCTGCGGAGTGCGCGTGAACCTGGACGGCACCCTCATGACCCTCGTGTACGGGAGACTCATCGCCGCGAACGTCGATCCGATCGAGAAGAAACCCCTTTATCACTTCCTTCCGGGCTCACGTGCGTACTCGGTGGCGACCGTGGGCTGCAACTTCCGCTGCCCGTGGTGTCAGAACTGGTCGATCTCCCAGGCCCGCACCGACGGGCTCGAGGTGGATGGGTGGGATACGACGCCAGAGTCGGTGGTACAGGCGGCCCTGCGAGCCAACTGTGCGAGCGTCTCCTTCACGTACACCGAGCCCACGGTGTTCTTCGAGTTCGCCTACGACACGGCCAAGGCCGCGCACGAGGCGGGCCTCAAGACCTCGTTCGTGACGAACGGGTACATGAGCGCCGAGGCCACCAGTCTCATCGCGCCCTATCTCGACGCGGCGAACGTGGATCTCAAGGCCTTCTCGGACGAGACCTACCGCACGTACTGCGGCGCACGTCTCGAACCGGTGCTCGATACGCTGCGGCGCATGAAGGGCCAAGGCATCTGGGTGGAGGTGACGACCCTGCTCGTCCACGGGATCAACGACGACCCCGACGAGCTTCGGCGTGTGGCCTCGTTCGTCGCGACTGACCTCGGCGTGGATACTCCGTGGCACGTGAGTCGCTCGTATCCCGCGTACCGGATGGGCTCCCTCAGGCCCACCCCACTTGAGCGTTTGCGCCTCGCGGTGGAGATCGGGCAGCGCGAGGGGCTGCGGTTCGTGTACGTCGGGAACGTGGGGGCTGAGATGCCGACCCGTTGCCCCTCCTGCCAGGCCGTGCTCATCAGGCGCGAGGGGTTCTGGGTCGTCGAGAACAGGGTGACCCCGTCCGGGGCGTGCCCGGGCTGCGGCACGGCCATCGCAGGGGTGGGGATGGCGGGCCGATAAGGGCGCGGGAGAGGGAGGTTCGCTAAGGATGGCGCGTCTGTTGCCCCGACTCGAGCGCTACCATCGACCCTCCTCGGTGGAGGAGGCGACGGCGCTCCTTCGGGAGCGTGGTTCCTCGGCCCTGCTCCTGGGAGGAGGGGTCTCCCTCGGGATGATTCCCCGCCCGTGGGTGACGGACGTGGTGAGCATCGAGGGGCTCGGACTCGAGTGGGTCGAGGGGGGATCGTCGCTTCGGATCGGTGGGGGCATGAGGCTGGGGCCGCTTGCCCAGAGGCTCGACCCGGAGGTGCCTGCGGGGCGTCTGCTCAGACTCACGATCTCCCGCACCGCCACGACGCCCCTGCGGAACCTCATGACCGTGGGGGGCGTGATCGGCGGGGCGGGGCCGTGGTCCGACCTTCCGGTGGCCCTCCTGGCACTCGGTGCCCAGGTCGTGCTGGAAGGCGAGCACGCCGTGAGGCTGGAAGACTACCTCTCCCTCCGTCCCTCGCGCAGGGCGGGCATCCTGATCACGGAGGTGCGGGTCCCCACGCACGCGGCACGAGCGGGGGCGTTCCTCAAGATCGGCCGGAACGAGACGGATCTCGCCATGGTGTCTGCGGCGGCCGTCCGGGAAGACGGGTGCTGGCGCGTGGCGATCGGGGGGGCCGTGGCGAGGCCTCGCCTCGTTCCACTCGACGAGGCGACCCTCTCCCACGGACTGGCGGATCCGGACATGCTCGCCGGCAGACTCAAGCTCATGGTCCGACTCCGGTCCGATCCGAGGGCGGACGAGGAGTACCGGCTCGTGGCCCTCGCCACCTGCATCCTCGATTGCGTGAGGGAGGCCGGAGACGGAGGGTAACCGATGCGCGTGCGGACCACGGTGAACGGGACCCCCTGCGTATTCGACGCGCACCCGGGGGAGAGGCTCGTCGACATCCTGCGTGCGGCCGGACTCACGGGCACGAAGCACGGATGCGGATCCGGTGAGTGCGGGGCGTGCGTGGTGCTGTTGGACGGCGAACCGGTGAACTCGTGTCTCGTCTTGATCCCTCGTGTCGAGGGGCGCTCCATCACGACGATCGAGGGTCTGGGGTCGCCCACCAAGCCGCACCCGATCCAGGAGGCGTTCGCCGATGTCGGGGCGGTGCAGTGTGGGTATTGCACCCCCGGTATGGTCCTCTCGGCCCTCGCCCTGCTCGGTCGCACCCTCGAGCCTTCCTACGAGGACGTCGTCGATGCACTTGATGGGAACCTCTGCCGGTGCACGGGCTACGTGAAGATCATCGACGCGGTGATGAGAGCGGCCGCGCGGATGAGGGGGGAGGAGCCGTGACCGAACGCCGAACGAGGGTCGTTGGTCAGTCGGTGCGCAAGGTGGATGCGCTGGGGCTGGCGACGGGGCGTCATGCGTTCACGGATGACGTCGCGTTCCCACGGATGCTCCACGCGAAGCTCCTGCTGTCTCCCCACGCGCACGCGCGGATCGTGCGGATCGACACCAGCCGTGTGGAATCGATCCCCGGGGTGGCCTGCGTGGTCACGGCCTTCAATTCCCCGCGGGTGTTCCACACCACGGCGGGGCAGGGGTACCCGGAGCCCTCCCCTTACGATTCCGTCATGTTCGATGTGAAGGTGCGCCACGTGGGTGATCGTGTCGCCGCGGTGGCGGCCGAGACCGAAGAGGCGGCCGAAGAGGCCATCTCTGCGATCGAGGTCACGTACGACCCACTCCCGGCGGTATTCGACCCTCTCGAGGCACTCGCCCCGGGTGCCCCGATCATTCACGACGAGCCCGAGGCGCACGCCGTGATCCCCGTCGTGTACGAGCCAGGGAGGAACCTCGCCGGTGCGGTCCAGTTCTCGGTGGGGGACCTCGCCGGGGAATGGGAGAGGGCGGCCCATCGGTTCGATTCGGTGTACGAGGTGCACCGAGCCTCTCACTGCGCCCTCGAACCGCACGTCGTCATCGCGTTCCTCGATCCGGACGGACGCCTCGTGCTCAGGTCGACGACGCAGGTGCCCTTCCACGCGAGGCGTATCGTGAGCCAGGTACTAGGGCTGCCGGTCGCTCGGGTGCGCGTGGTGAAGCCTCGGCTGGGTGGAGGGTTCGGGGGGAAGCAGGAGGTGTTCCTCGAGCAGATCGCCGGCCTCCTGTGCCTACGTACGGGTCGCGCGGTACGGCTCGCCCTCACCCGCAGAGAGGTCTTTATCGCGGGCCGCACGAGGCATCCGCAACGCCTCAGGCTGCGCAGCGCGGTGGACGAGGAGGGGAGGGTCACCCTCCTCGATCTGGACACCGTGTTGGACACCGGGGCCTATGGGAGCCATGCCCTCACCGTCGCGACGAACACGGGGAGCAAGGTCCTGCCTCTCGTGAACCGGGTTCGTGCGATCGGGTTCAAGGCTCGATCCGCGTACACGAACCTCCCGGTCTCCGGGGCATACCGGGGATACGGCGCCACCCAAGGGTCGTTCGCGCTCAACGTGCAGATGGATGAGATGGCCCGTCGACTCGGGATCGACGTGCTGGAGCTGTGGCGGAGGAACCACATCAGAGAAGGGGAGACCTCCCCTGTGTTCGAAGCGCTGGGCGAGGGGACCGCGGGTGTGCCCATGACCGTGGGGTCCTGCGGGCTGGGCCGGTGCATCGAGCAGGGAGCGGAGGCGATCGGCTGGAACCAGAAGCGCGGAAAGCCCTCGGGGGGCCGGTTCCGCCGTGGGGTCGGCATGGCCGCACTCATGCAGGGCTCGGGCATCCCCCGGATCGACATGGCTGGCGCGTGCCTCAAGCTCAACGACGACGGGTCCGTGAACCTCCTCGTGGGAGCCACGGACCTGGGCACGGGTTCTGACACGGTGTTGGCCCAAATCGCCGCGGAGGTATTGGGGCTGACCGTTGACCAGGTAGTGGTGTGCTCGTCGGATACCGACCTCGTCCCGTTTGATACGGGGGCGTACGCTTCGTCGACGACCTACCTCTCGGGGGAGGCGGTGAGACGGGCGGCGCAGGATCTCGCCAGGAAGATCGTGCGCGTCGCGTCCCGTGTCCTGGACACTGATCCTTCCACCCTTCGCCTCGAGGAGCAGGGGGTTGTCGGGGGGGAACGTGTGGTCACGCGCGAGGAGGTCGCGCGCAGGGCGCTCTACCAGGAGGAGCAAGAGCAGCTCATGGGCGTCGCCTCCGCCTGGAGCGAGGTCTCCCCCCCACCTTTCTCGGCGCACTTCGCCGAGGTGGAGGTCGACACCCAGACGGGGTTGATCAAGGTCGTCTCCTACGTGGCCGCGGTGGACTGCGGCGTCGCGATCAACCCCGCCTTGGTCGAGGGGCAGATCCACGGCTCGGTCGTGAACGGGATCGGCTACGCGTTGTTCGAGGAGTACCTCATGGACGACCGAGGGAGGATGCGCAACCCAAGCTTCATCGGCTACCGTATCCCCAGCATCCGCGACGTGCCCCCCATCGTCACCATCCTCGTGCCCACGTACGAGCCCACCGGGCCTTACGGCGCCAAGAGCGTCGCAGAGATCGCGATCAATGGCCCTCTGCCTGCCATCTCGAACGCGGTGTACGATGCGGTGGGCATTCGACTGCGTCGCTCGCCCTTCACCCCGGACCGGGTCTGGCGTCTCCTCCGCGAACGGCGCGAGACGGCTTGAGGCAGCCTCGCCCAGGGCAACGGGGGGCCTTGACAGACGCTTCGGGGGCTCGGTACTTGCACATTCAATGATGCGTTGCGATCACTCCTCCGCAGCCGAGGCTGGCGCGCAGTGTGACTCGTGCGCGGTTGCCTCCGGCGTGTCGAATCACTGACAGGAACCCCTCGATGGTACGGACCCTGAGTCAGATTGATCCTGGTGTACTCGCCCTCGGCGTGGTGATCCTTTTCGCGTGGACGGTGGTGCTGCAGGTGGCATGGATCGTGTGGTGGGTGAGGCTTCGGCGGCTGTTCCGTGGGGCCTCGGGCAGGGATCTCGAGGCGGTCATCACCGGCCACGCGAACGAACTCGAAGGGCTGCGCAGGCGAGAGCGGGAGACGAGAGAGGTGATCGCACGCATCCGTGAGCACCTCGAGCGTGCCCTCTGCAACGTGCACGTGATCCGATTCAACCCCTTCGGGGCAGGGGGAGCGGAACAGAGCTTCTCGATCGCCCTCCTCGACAGCACCGGCAGCGGCGTGGTGATTTCGTGCCTGCAGAGCGGGGACGGTGGTTCACGCGTGTATGGCAAACCGGTCGAGCGGCGGACCTCGCCTCACCGGCTCTCCCCCGAAGAGGAGCGCGCGATCACCGAGGCGATGAAGGGGCACTGACCCTAGCGTCCCTCGGGGGGGAAGTCCTTCTCTGAGATCGCGAGACGGAAGCCCAAGTCGTCGAATCTGGCCCCCGGGGGCTCTGAACTCCTCGCCAGGGTGAGCCCCTCTGCCTCACAGTCCTGCCTCCAGGATCCTCCCCGCACGACCCTTCCCCATCCCCGTGGGGGACCCCCGGGGTCCGCGGAGGGGCAGCGGGCGTAGTAGTCCGGATCGTAGTAGTCCGCGGTCCACTCCCTCACGTTGCCCGCCATGTCGAGCGCACCGTAGGGGCTCGCGCCGGAGGGTTTGCTGCCGACAGGCGCAGGTCCGTTCGCCCCGCGACGCACGAGCCTCGACGAATCGAACTCGTCCCCCCAGGGGTAGGCGCGCCCGTCGGTGCCCCTGGCCGCCTTCTCCCATTCGGCCTCGGTCGGCAGGCGCTTCCCCGCCCACGCGGCGAAACGGTTCGCCTCCTCCCAAGAGATGTTCACGACGGGGAGGTCTCCGGTGCCTTCAGGATACGACGCACCATTCCAACCCGCGGCCGCGAGCCCTCGAGGCGGGGGCGTCTGGGTGTCGAGCAGGAACGCCCTGAACTGTCGGTTCGTCACCTCGGTCTTGTCGATGTAGAAGCCGGAGAGGGTAATCTCCCGCTGTGGTCTGGTGTCGAGACCACCGTGCCTTGATCCCCGCACGAAAGGACCCGCCGGAACCAAAACCATGGACCCGAACATGGCCTTCCTCGTGTCGAAGACCTCGCGCTGCACACCGTGGAGCGCCACGCCGGTCACCACCGTGCTCTCGTGGGGGGTGACAGATTCCAGCCCCGCCCACGCCTTCTGCGCCTGAGTGAGCAGGACCTCGGCCGTCGCGAACCTGTTGTGTCGGGTGAACTCCGCGGCGAGCGAATCGGCACGGGACGCGATCACCCGGAGCGCTTTGATCGAGGCGGTGTCGGAGGGATCGCGGCGGAGGATGTCGAGCAGGACCCCCACGGTCTCGCCGAAGGGGGCGCCGGTCGTGTCGGCGAGCGTGCGGGCTGCGAGCTCACCTGCCCGCTCCCGCATCGAGGCGAGCGTGTCGAAGGGCGCCTCGACGTCGTGCGCGGGTGCAGGCTGGGGACGACGCGCCGGCCGCGTCACCCAGAGGAGTGCCACGACCACGACGAACGCGATCCCTATCCACGGGGAGACGCGCCGTGTGGGCTTCAGGGGAGCGGGCAGGGGCCGCTCGACCTTCGGCGACTCGGTCACGACTGGGGCACGCGGGACCGGGGGCGGAACCGGAGGCTTCTCCTCAGGCGGAGGCTGTGGAGGAGCCTGCGCGGCTGGCTCCTCGGCTGGGGGCCGCACGGTCGGCTGCTCCGGGGAAGGCGCAGGTGCAGGCTCCGAAGTAGGGGCAGGCGTCTCCGGGGCCTCGGCCTTCGTCGCGAGCCTCTGGGCCCTCGCGAGGATGTCCTTGGCCGTGAGGCTCTCGGGATTCTCCGCGAGGGCGAGCTTTGCCCACTGGACCGCTTTTTGGAAGTCGCCCTCCTTGAAGGCGGTCATGGCGCGTGACAGGCTCGTCGGCGCCTTCTGCGCGGCTCGGTCGGGAGGCCCCTCGGTGGGAGCTGGGGGTGGTTCCTCGACGGTTGGCCCAGAGGGTGTCGTCTCCTGGGTGCCCTCGGTCGGGGCTTCCTGCGTAGGAGGCGAAGGCGCAGTCTGCACGCCCACTTCGGGCGCAGGAGTGGGCGAAGGCTCAGGCGGGGGACTCGGCGCGACCTCGGGGGTCTGTTCTTGGGCAGGGCCGGATGGCTGCGGCTCGGGTGCCTCCTCGAGGGTCTCCTCTGCCTCCTCCCTTCCCTGAGGCTCGGGTCCCTCGCCTCGATGCATGGCCGGCCCTTGCGACGCCTCCGAAGGGGTTTTCTCCAGGCTCGCGATGATCGAATCCACGTCGGCGCGGTGCGACAACCTCACCGGGCGAACCGGACCGCTCGCCTTCCACGACACCGAGGTCTTCCGCGCGGAGAGCCGACCGATTCGGGTCTCGCCTGCGAACACGTCGGCGCTGAAGGAGTACCCCCCTGGGGGTCGTGAGAGCACCTCGACGCGGAAGCCGAGGGCCCTTGCCCGTTCGAGGAAGTAGTCACGAATGCTCTCGAGCTGGGGGTCCATGGCCTTTCCCTCTTCGTGTGTGAGCTTCGATGCCCCCCTCATGGCCGACGCTTGTGCCCGCCGTGAGGCGCCCGTGTGTAGTCACGGTCGATCCGCTCCTCGCGAGCGCACGTCAATGTGACGCGGCACAGTCCCGACTCATGCTACGACACGAGGCGTGCGAGGTCAACGCCTGGCGTGTCACCCCCAGGAGTAGCACACGTAAGGCGAGAACTCCTCGACGCCCTCGGCGATCGTTCGGATGCCGTGCCCAAGCCGGTACTGGGCGGTCCCCGGGCCGAGCACGAGGCGGGCGGTGGATCCGTTCCTGATCGTGACGCTCACGAGGCTGGCCCTGTCCACGACGGACCGTGCCACCCATCCCTCACCCTGCGCCGAGATCACGTTGAGGAAGCCCTCCGGGCCTTGCCGCCTCACCCACACGGGGCTTCCCCGCGGGATGAAGCCCCGTCGCTCTCCGTCACGACTGGGTGAGGCGCGCAGGGTTGCCTGGTCTGCCACGACGACCCATTGGGTGGCACCCCCGGTGAATCGAAGATCGAGCGTCACGTCGTAGCCCTTGCGGTTCACGAGGGTGAGGTGAGGTGCCCTCTGCTGCAGGCAGAGGTCACGGGAGAACGTGCGCGTTCCCTCCTCGACCTTCTCCCGTGCCTGACTCACGCAGTCCTCTTCGTTCCTGCTCAGGCTATCCACCACGGCCGCGAGGGCCACGACGGTGGTCGACCCCCGTCGCATGGCTTCGGCGCACGCGCGCGATGCTTCGGTGAGGCAGGCCTTGCGCTCGTCGTAGGCGAGGAGCGAGGGGAGGAGGTCCAACGAGGCCCGCGCGATGAGTTCGAAGGCACGGGGGTCGTCGGGGATCTCTCCCACGAGTGGACGCAAGGTGAGCAGCGCCTCGTCCGGACGTCCCTGCGAGAGTTGGAAGACCGCGGTGTCCACTCCGCGGAGGGCCGCCACTCTCCGCTCCTGCAGGGCCTGACGACGCTCAAACAGATGCCGCACCGATGGGTTGCCCCTCACGGCAGAGTCATACACTCGAAGCGCCTCCGGGAATCGCCCCGAAGCCTCGAGGTGGGCGCCGAGAAGGACGAAGGCGTCCGTGAAGGAGGAGTCGATCTCGGTGGCCCGAGCGAGGTGGCCCATCCCCTCCTCGACGCGGCCTGCCCGCAGGAGAAGGTCACCGAGCCACGCGTGGGCACGGGCGTCGCGCGGATTCCGTTTGAGTGCGTCCTCATAGGCGCGCATCGCCTCGATCTCCGACCGGTAGGCGGAAGGAGGTGCCAAGGTGGCCGGAGGGCCGCAGGTCGTGGAGAGCACGACGAACGCAAGGAGCGTCAGGAGCTGGATCGTTCGTTTCGCCATGAAGGTCTCCTCCATCAGGTCGACGCAGGCGGCGTGCGTGGGCAGCATCCTACTGGCTCCAGAGTGCTCCCCGAGGCCCTCGGTGTCAAGCCTCGGCCCAACATGGCACGGAGGATGCCTCAGCTCGACGGGGCCACGCAGATCGGGCCTGGGCGCAGGCACCACGGCAGGCGCCCCATCCGCACCCGAGCGAGGAGGCTAAGATCGGGGGAGAGCTTCCAGAGCGTCGAATCCGTCGAGGCCGCCCACACGCATGGGACGTCCGGAGAGAAGGCCACGAGGTATCCGTCGAGGGCGGGTGCGTGCGCCACCGTTCCGTCGGAGGAGACGCAGACGAGGCGGCCGTCGGTGAGGCAGGCCCAACACTGGTCGGGCGTCGCGGCCCATAGGGCGGAGACCGGATCGGGCATGATCCGCAGGAGGGCGCCCTGTGCGGCCCTGAACAGGCCCCACTCGCCCCCGGCCCAGCACGTGCCCCCGAGGGTGGGCGATAGGTCCCTGATTGACGAGAGGGACCCGAGCTCGAGGGCCTCTCCTCCCTCGCGCACGAGGCGCAGGCTTCCGTCCTCACACCACACCCAGGCGTCGGTACCGTCAGGACAGAGGCGTGCGATCCTCGGAGGGCTCGGGAGGGACACGGGCCACTCGTGCAACGAGTGACGATCCGGATCGAACCACGCCAGCCCCCGCTCGTGCGCGAGGAGGACTCTCCTCGTCCCCGCAGAGGCAGAGATGGCCCGGAGGAGCAGGGAGGTCGCAACGTCTTCGGTGAGGACGATCGCGCCATGGGAGACCGAGACGCCGACGACGATACCCCCAGGCATGCCTGCGGCCCAGAGGGTGGATCCAACGGAGGCGACGTCGATCACGAAGGTCCCCGCTGAGGCCCCGGCCAAGAAGGCGTGGGTATGCGGGCAGAGGAGCGAGAGGTAGTCCGAGCCAAAGGCGAGCCAGCAGCTCCCGGGGGAGGGAACCGCATAGGCCGTGTCGGAACGATGCACCCCTTCCCAGCCTCGTACCCGGGCCTCGAGCACGTAGCGAAGCACCTGTCTCCAGTGGGCACGGTCGGTCAGTGTGCCCTCCCACGAGGCACGCCGGAGCACGGTATCCACCCCACCCCACGGAGAGATCCGCAGCAGGAACGGTGGCTCGAGGTCTGGCATCCGGGGCACGGACCAGTGAAGGCGCACGAACGAGTCTCCTGGGATCGCCCACAGGTGCATCGGGCGACCATGGGTGGTGGGATTGGCGGGGTCGAAGGGGTTCGAGGGCTCTCGAGAGCTGCAGGCGGTCATGAGGACCGCCGCGACGACTCCCCAGCGCCTCATCGCGCGATCCACCACACGAGGGTACCGAGCGCGCCGATCTCGAACCCGATCCACAGCCCGCTCGCCCACCGGTCGAGGCGGCGTGCGCGGCGGTAGTGCCGGGAGATCTTGTCAGGGTGGGCGGTGGAGGCGTAGTCGCGGTAGGCCTCGTCCGCTTCGCGGGCCAGGACGGCGGAGGAGGCGGCCATCGCCCCGCAGGCGAGGGCGCTCAGGGCCAGGGGGGTGGTCGGTTTCCGACGAGGCGGCCCCTGGGGTACGAGGAGGCGCGCGTGGATCCTCGACATGGTGCCTGGCAGCGCCGCCCATTCGACGAGGTGCGGTGGCGCGTTCCCTCGTCGAAGCAAGAGGCGATACACCCCAGGAGGCCGGGAGAGCACGAGGGGTGCGTGCCCGATGAGCACGCCCCCCTCCTCGATGGTGGCGCCGTGGGGCTCGGTCGTCAGGTGGGCGGTGGCCCGGAGCGTGAGCTGCAGGTGGGTGATGCCCTGCCCGAGGGTCACGAGGGTGTCAAGGGGCTGCACCGACCACACGGAGCGAGACCCGACCCGCACGCGGTGCACGCCGGGCTTGAGGTCCTCGATCACGAGCGGAGACTGGCCTCGCCAGGTACCATCCACCCAGACATCCATACCGGAAGGGGTGGTGAGGACCAAGAGCCCGGACGAGGGTGGGGAGCCGAGCATCGCGACGAGGAGGAGGAGTTGACCGCGCATGGGGGAGCCCCTTCTTCAGTAGGCTGGCACGCTCCACGAGCGAATCTGACCTCCCAAGCGGGGTTTGTCCATGGCATCGCAGAGGACGTATTTCGGTGACCTGTGGGCCGAGCTCAACCGGCCGGAACCGGTCCTCAGGCATGCCTACTTGCTCTACGGGCCCGAGGAGTACCTCACCCGGAGGGCGCTCGATCGGATCGCGGAGTTGTGCGGCCCGGTGCGCCCCCTCGACTTCGCCGAACTCTCGGGGGCGGAGGTCACGCTCGCGGACGTGGCGGACGAGGTGATGACCCTGCCCATGGTCGCATCGCGCAGGCTCGTGGTGGTCAGGCAGGCAGAGAGGCTCCTCGCCAAGGCGCACAAGGCCGGCACGCTCACCCCCGAGGCGGACGCGTTCCGCCGCGCCCTCCTCGCCGGCGGAAGTGCATGCCTCGTGTGCGTCGCGAGCCCCTCGGTGTCGCTCGCCTCCATCCCCGGGGGCCCTCTGCTGAAGGCGTTCGCGTGCTACGGTTCCTACCCCATGCAGGAGCGGCAGCTCGTGCAGTGGGTCCAACGGGAAGCCCGAAAGCGGGGGCTCGTGATGGAGGGGGACGTCGTGGCCCGACTCCTCACGGTCTGCGGATCGAGCCTCCTGGACTTGGAACACGAGCTGGACAAGCTCGCCGCCTACATGGGAGGAGGGGAGGTCACCCGTGCGATCGTGGATGAGGTCGTGGACGCGAGCGCGGGGTCCCTCGCCGACCTCCTCGAGGCCGTTGCCGCGCGCGAGGTGGCGCCAGCCTTGCGCGCCCTGCAGGCGGTGCTCCTCGTGCCCCGGCTCGCGCACCGCGTGCTCCCGGCCCTGTCCTCGATGTTCGAGGAGGTCAGGCTCGCGGTAACCCTCCCAAGGGAGAAGCTTGCCGAGGCGTTTCCGGCGTGGAAGCTCAGGGAGGTGACGGCTAAGTCGAGAGGGTGGTCTCCCGAGGAGGTGCTCGCGGCTCTGGACGGGTTGTTCGACGCCGAGGTGGCGCTGAAGTCTGGAGGATCAGGCGTCGACGTCGCACTCACGAGATTCATCGTGTCGCTGCGCCCTGGCGGAACCTCTCCTCGGGGCGAGGGTATGGTGAGGTAAGATCGACGGCATGGAGAGGCCATTCACCCGCATTCCCGCTCTCATAGGAGGTTTGGACGTGCGTCGGAGACTGGCAGCGAGCCTTCTCATCCTGTGTGGTGCCTGCGTCGTTCCCTCACCGGCCCGCGCCGAGGTCGGCACGGCGGTCTTGTTCCTCATCCTTCCCCCGGGGGCGCGCGCCAACGGGATGGGCCAAGCGTTCGTTGCGGTGGCGGATGACGCCACCGCCGCCTTCTACAACCCAGGAGGATTGGCCCTCACCTTCGACGAGGGTTCTGGCGTGCGGTGCCCGAGCGAACTCGCCCTCATGCACTCGCCGTGGTTGCCCGTGTTCGACCTCGAAGATCTGTACTTCGATTACGTCTCGTTCTCGCACAGGGTGCCGGGATGGGGGCATTTCGCCCTGAGCGCCAACTACCTGCACGTGGGCGAGATCCCGGAGAGCGACGTGGAAGGCCATGAACTCGGCATGTTCCGCGTGTACGACATCGCCTTGAACGGGACCTACAGCACCCAGCTCATGCCCGGGTTGGGGGTGGGTGGGAGCGTGAGGTACATCAGGAGCCAGTTGCATCCTGTCGACGGGGTGGGGACCAACTGGGCCGTGGACCTTGGCGTACTCTACCGATTCCCGGGCTTCCTCAGGGGCATGAGGCTGGGGGGCAGCCTCTCCAACCTCGGGCCCGAGATCTCCTACCGATCGGAGGCCGCCTCCGATCCAATGCCGCGCCTGCTACGGCTCGGGTTCTCCTACGAGACGAGCATGGGTCCCTACGGCGCGTTCCTCCTCTCGACCGAACTCAACAAGGTGATGGTGAACTGGACCAAGGATGGGTTGTGGGACGAGGTGAAGGAGAGCAAGCGGTGCATCGGGGCCGAGTACAAGTACTCCGATGCGAACGACGACTACGCGGTGTTCTTGCGCGCCGGCTACTACTACGACCGTGAAGCACCGAACGTTCCGAAGGGTGCGACGTTTGGCGGGGGCTTGAAGTACGAGTGGCTCCAGTTCGACTTCGCCTTCATCGAACCCCCGGAGGACCTCGGGGACATCTACACGAAGATGTACTCGCTCAGGGTGCTCCTCTAGCAGGAGTCGGTGGTCTGCGTCGTCGCGCGCTCCTCGCAGGGCTGCTCGCCCTGGGGCTGTGGGCCAGTGCCGTTTCGGCTCCTCTCCCGGTGCGGAGGCTGCCCTCCCCTCCGGCGGGTGCTCGCACCTCCTCCCTGGGGCCTCGCGTGTTCTTCGGCACGAACCAACGGCCAACCCTGCGGCACAAGGCGGCCGATGGCGCCCCCCTGCGGATCCTTGCCATCAGGGTGGACTTCCCCCCTCCGCGGCCCGAGGACCGATGTGGCGTCTCGGGTGACGGAACGTTCGATCTCTCCGGAGAGGATGCTCCCGATCGTGCCCCTGGGGCTCCCCCCCACGACAAGCGCTACTTCGAGGGCCTGCTCGAAGGGCTTCGGCGGTACTGGGCCGTGCAATCTCGGGGCGCGCTTGTCCTCGAGTACGAGGTCAAGCCAAACGGGCAGACCTCGGCCTACCGGATGCCCCATCGGACGGCCTACTACAGCTACTACCAGGACCCAAACGACTTGAGCGAGCGGGAGCATCGCCTCGCGCGCCTCGCCGTCGATGCGTTGGCCGCGGCGGATGAGGACTCCACGGTGACGCTGGGTGCGTTCGACTCCTACATCGTGTTCCACGCGGGAGGAGACTGGCAGCACGACTACGCGGGGGACTCCCCGTGCGACCTCGTCACGGCCTACATCCCCTCCCTCGAACGTCTCCTCGGCTACCCCGTCGTGGTGGACGGGGGGGCGCACGTGGTGGACGACGTCATCGTCATGCCCGAGGCCATCAACCAGGACTTGGATCCCTCGAGGGAGATCGCCTGCCTCCACTCCGAACTCGCGCACGAGTTCGGGCATCAGCTCGGCCTCCTCGACCTGTACGACTATGCGTACTTCAGCAACGTGGTCGGGTATTGGGACCTCATGGACAACGGAGACGGGATGGCCTTCGAGGATCAGCACGGCAGGGTGATGGTGGGGGTGCTCCCTCCCTCGATCTCCGTGTTCAGCAAGCAGTGGCTCGGGTGGGTTCACCCCGAGGAGCTCGTGGACGGGACGTTCCAGGTCACCGCGTCGACCCTCGCGCCGTCGGCCTACCGCATCACGGTGAGCGACCACGAGTACTTCCTCATCGAGAACCGTCAGACCGACACGGACGGTGATCCGACCGTCTACCTGAAGGCAGACCACGGGGTGATCCTCGGCCCGACAACCGCCCTCGGTGATACCACCACGAACGAGTACGACGCCGGGCTTCCCGGTTCGGGGCTCCTCATCTGGCACATCGATACGAGCGTGGGGCTATGGGATCGGGGTCTGCCGAACTACCTCGAGTACGACGCGAGGGCCGACACCCTCATCCGGCACCGTGGGGTCGCCCTCGAAGAGGCGGACGGCATCGAGAACATCGGCATTCAGCACTTTGAGAGCGCCGTCTCCCCCCCTGGGAGGGTCCCGGTCGATCCCGCGGGAGGGCCTCGTGACCCGTTCCGTCGCGGGAACAACGACCGGTTCGGGGACGACACGAAGCCTGCCTCGTGGGACAATCGGGGACGCCGCACCCACGTGGAGGTGAGCGGTATCTCCGAGACTGCGCCGGTGATGACCTTCACCTTCACCCGCACGTGGCGCCAGCCCGGATGGCCCGTGTCGGTCGCGCAGGGCCCCTTGAGCCCTCCCTCCGTGGTCACGACGTCTGAGGGGGAACGGGTCGTGCTCGTGTGCGGGAGGGGGCGAGTGTACGCGGTGGGGCGCGATCGGATCCCGGTGGCACTGTGGGACAGCCGGCAGCTGATGACCAACACGCCTTCGGCGATTAGGGTCCCGGATGAGCGTGAGTTCCTCGTCGCATCCAGCGCCCAGGGGGGGAGGGTGGCCCTGTTCCCCCTCAAGGGGGCTGGCGCGGGCACACCCTTGCCTGGGTGGCCGCAGGCTCCCACCGGCAGGGCCCTCTCTCCCCCCGTGCTCGCGGACCTCGATGGAGACGGGGAGCCAGAGGTGGCCGTGGGGAGCGAGGATGGGAAGGCCTGCCTCCTCTCCCTCGACGGGAGGATGAAGCCGGGATGGCCCGTCTCCCTGGGAGACGTGGCTGTCGCTGCGCCCGCGGTTGCCGACCTCGACGGTGACGGCATGAGGGAACTCGTGTTCTCCGCCAAGGGCGTCACCGCGTTGACCATCTCGGGGAGACCCCTTCCCGGCTGGCCCTCGCTGCGTGAGGAGACGCTCGCCCCGCCCCTCGTCGCGGACCTCGAGGGCGACGGGACGGTCGAGGTCGTGGTGGCATCCTCCTACAGGGTATGGGTCGTCGGGCCTGAGGGTCGTGTCCTCCCGGGGTGGCCGGTGCGCGCCACCGAAGACCTGGTGCCGGCAGTTGCCATCGTCGATGTCGACGCGGATGGGTTCCTCGACGTGGTGGCCTGCGACGTGACTGGCGGCCTGTGGGCCTGGTCCTCTCAGGGAAACCCGGTGGCCGACTGCGTGGGTGGGGGCAGTGGCGGTGGGCCCCCCTGTGCGCTCCTGGCCTGGGACGCGACCGGGAACGGCAGGCCGGAGTTCCTCCGGGTGAGTCCTTCCCGAGCGGATCTCCGCGCCCCAGGGGGGAGGCCGTTGCCCGGCTGGCCCCTCTCCGTGCCGCCCCTCACCGGGGCGACGGTCGCAGACCTCGACGGAGACGGCGACCTGGAGGCGGTGTTCTCGGATAGCACCGGCTCCCTCCACGCGTGGGACCTGCCCTACGAGACGACCCAGGGCTGGTTCTTCCCTAGGGCGGATGAGGCGATGACCGGATGGGCAGGGTTTGGAACGGCAGGGAGCATTGCTGCGGTCGTTGAGGCGGCCGATTTCTACGTGTGGCCGAGCCCGGTTCGTGGCCGTGGGTTCGTGTCGTTTCGCGCCTCGCCGGGGGCGTCCGTGTCCCTCACCGTGTTCGACCCCGCGGGCCGGCGGCGCGCGCTCTGGGAAGGCACCGCCACGGGCCAGCGCCAGGATTGGTCCCTCGACGCCGTGCTCCCCATGGGGGTGTACGTGTGCAAGCTCGACGTGCGGCATGGGGGAACGCACAGGTCTCTGTTCCACCGATTCGCGGTGACGAAGGAGGACTAGGGTGAGGCTGGGAGTCGTCTTCCTCGTCATCGCCTCACACGTGGCGGCCGGGGAGGACCTCGGCCCCCTGCTGCGCGGCCTGCCGGTCTCGTCTCAGGACACGGTGCAGGCTCCACGTGCACCCTCACCAGGCCTGTCGTTCCTCCTCTCGGCCCTCGTGCCGGGCGCGGGACAGGTTTCTCAGGGCCGGCGTGTCGGATGGGGTTTCGTGGCGGCCGACTGCGCGCTGTGGGGTGCGTATGTGGCCATGCGCGGCGAGGGACACGACGCGCAACGAGCCGCATACCGCTACGCGGACGCGCACTTCGTTCTCACGAACCCTGATTTCGCCCACGATGGGGAACGCGGGTGGTACGAGTGGTGGGACTTCTTCCGCACCATCGACCCGAGGAACATCTGGGCCGATACCCTCTACTGGCACGACATCAGGGAGTCCTCAACCCACGACCGCACGAAGTACTATGAAGACATAGGGGCATCGAACGCCTACGTGTTCGGGTGGGACGATTGGGCGCCCAACCCATTTGGCAACGAGGAGTTCTGGTGGCAGGATGCCGAGGGGCTCCACTTCTCCTACGTGTCGCCTCACCGGGACGAGTACCGTCGGAAGAAGGCGAGGGCAGACCTGTGGCTGCGGCGGGCAGGCCGGATGGTGGGGATCGCGGTTCTGGCTCGTGCCGCCACGGCGGTCGAAGCCTTGCGCGCGGCCCGTGTGGCACGGGGCACGGGGCAGGGTGGGGCCGGAGGCCTCACCGTGTCGGTTGACTGGCGTCGGAGCGACCCTGCGGTCGTTGTCGCGTGGAGGAGGGCGATCAGGTGAGGAAGACCTCGTTTCTCCTCGCCCTGTGCGCCGCGGTGTCGAGCCAGGCTGGAGAGTCCCGTCTCCTCGCCGCGGCCCTGTCCGCGGTCCTGCCCGGGGCGGGACAGGCGTACTTGGGCTGGAGGGGTTCGGCCGAGACGTTCCTCGTTGCGGAAGCCGTGGTCTGGACGGGGCGCTCCTACGCCTTGCAGAGAGCCTCGGGCGCGGAGGACGCGTACGTCGCGTACGCCGCCGCGCACGCGGGAAGCGATCCCACCATACGTGACAGGGCGTACTACGACGACATGTCGCGCTACTGGAACTCCGAGCGCGCCAACCAGCACTACCGGGACCCCTCCCGCTACACGGGCTCTAAGGTCTGGGAGTGGCGCAGCAGGGAGGAGATGCAGAGGTTCGTCCGTCTCGTGCGTGATCGCCGAAGCTGGGAATCCACGTCTCGCAACGTGCTTGGGCTCGCGATCCTCACGCGCGCCGCGTCGGTGATCCACTGTCTCAAGGCCCCGACCTCGCGCACCGTCGCCCTCGTCGCGACCCCCTCGGAGGCAGGGGTCTCCCTTAGGTGGTAGCCCGCCGAGACTGACTCGGTCACCCCCCACCGGGATCGAGCCGGGAAGCCCGGGGCAGCGCGATCGTGAAGGTGCATCCCTCGCCCAGGTCGCTCTCCAGCGTGATCGTCCCCCCCATCGCCTCGATGAGCTGCTTCGAGATGGCGAGGCCAAGGCCCGTGCCTCCCCCCTCGGTCTCCCCCACGATCCGGACGAACGGCTCGAACACGGCCGCGTGGTCCGCCGGGGCGATGCCTGGGCCCGTGTCGCGGATCGAGACGTACCCGCGGACCTCGTCCGCCCACCACCTCACGGTGATCGTCCCCCCCGAGGGGGTGAACCGTATCGCATTGCCAAGCAGGTTGATGAGGGCTTCCCGCACGCGATCCTTCTCCCCCATGAGGAGGAGTGGGCGGCCCGCATCGCCCGAGAGGTGCATGGTGATGCCCTTCTCATGCGCCTTCAGGCCGAGGAGGAGTGTCACATCCTTGATCGTCGGCAGGAGATCGAACGGCTCATGGTGCATCTCCAGCGCGTGCTTCTCGGCCCTGCTGAGGTCGAGCGTGCCCTTGACGAGATCGAGCAGCTTCTCGCCGGCATCCAAGATGACCTTGGCGCGCTCGTGCGTGGGATCCCCCTCCTCGTGGGAGTCTGCGATGAGGGACGCGAACCCGACCATGGCGCCCAGTGGGGTGCGGGTCTCGTGCGCCATGCGAGAGAGGAGCGCGCTCTTGGCCCTGCTCGCCGCAACCGCCTTTGCCCGAGAAGAGTCGAGATCCGCGGTGCGCTCCTGGACGAGCGCCTCGAGGCGCCGAGCCCGGACGTGGGCGGCGTGGACGCCTGCGAGGCCGACGAGCGTGCCCAGGGCCACCAGCAGCACCCCGAGGGCCACGCGGGCGGTCGTGCGTTCGTGCCACCGCGGCGGCACGATGATCGTGCCCACCGCGGTCGGAGGGGTCGACCGACCACAGGCGGTTCGCGCCTGGGCCCACAGGACGAAAGACCCGGCGGGGAGGGCCGCGAAGTCCCGCTCCCACTGGCGCGTCCACGGAGACCACTCATGATCCACGGGCTCCAGCTTCGTGCGCAGTTCCATCTCGATGAGGGAGGACGAAGGGAAGGCCAGGAGCAGGGTGAGCCGCCTGGTGCCTCCGGCGAGGGTATGGGTGCCGGAGAAGGGAACGGGCAGACCCTCTCCGGAAACCACCGAGGCCATGAAACGCCCACGAAGCGGGGAGGCGCCGAGCAGGTGGCGACGCACGTGGCAGAGGTGCGCCTCGGTGAGAACCCACAAGTCGCCATGCTCGTCGGCGCTGAACGTGAGGATCGGCTCCTCCGGGAGGCCCGAGTGGGCACCGATCCGGATGGGGGGCATGTCGCCGGATCGTTCGAGCCACGAAGAGGTCACGTGCCACACCCCATCCTCGAGACAGCGTACCTGTCGGATCGCGAGCGGGGCGTCGAATCGACGGACGACAGAGAAGCGATAGCCCTCCTCCACGCGCAGGAGGGCGCGAACCCCGAGCAGGTAGGGGACCACATCCCCGCGGGGGACGACCGCCACGACCCTCGTGAGGGGTGAGGAGACCGACACGAGGGTATCGTTCCGCACGACGTGTAGCCCGTCGCTGTACGTGCCGACCATGACCCTCCCAGAGGCGTCGCGGGAGAGGGTGGTGACGGCGGGCCAGAGCACGTGGTGAGGTGCGGCGACCCGAATGACCTCCTCTCCTCGCACCGCCCCGAGTCCCGCCCACGTGCCCATCCAGACGGTGTCGCCGTCAGGGAGCAGGGCGGTGACCGCGAGGCCCCACATCTGCGTGGGGACGCGCACCCGTGGTCGTGCCGGGTCCCACTCGCACGCTCCGGCCATGGTCCCGACCCAGGCCCCACGGCCCCATCGGGCGATCGTCGTCACCCTGCGATGCGGGAGGCCTTGTGTGAGGCCCCACCGGCCAAGCACGCGAGGGGGTGTCCCGCCCACGAGGAACAGACCGTCGGTGGTACCCACCACGACGGAGTCCTCTCCGAGAGGCTCGAGGGCCGTCACGGAGGGAGTCTGGAAGGAAACCACGTGGAGGGAGACTCCCTCGATCTTCCCGCGGTGAAGGGCCCTCTCCGTCCCGATCCACAGGATGCCCCCAGGCTGGTGTTCCGTCATGGCGCTCCCCAGGTGGGTGGGCATCTCGTACCAGTCGATACTGGGGGGGCCAATCCGAAGCATGCCCTCGCCGTACGCCGCGCACCAGACCGCACCCTCCGCGTCGGGAGCCGACCGTGCACTGCCCCTCGCCGGGACCACGGCCACCCGCGCTGCACCATCCAGGAACTCGCCTACCACGAGCGAGTCGCCGAAGAACAGACGCATGGCTGGCGTGGAGACCCATGACCGAAGCGTGTGGCCCCTTGGCCATCGCGAGGGCAGGCTCACGCGTGCGAAGCCCTCGGCAGACTCCACCCACACGGTGCCGTCAGGCTCCTGCACCCACAAACCGTTCACACTCGTCCCCATCTGCACGACCTCGAGGGGGGCGCCGACCTCGTGGGCGAGGGCGAAGACACTGTCCCGGATGCACCCAACGATGGGGTCGCCCCCGGCGTGGAGGTGCGCGACCCATGGCCTCCCCCTGCGGTCTATCGCGAGGTGGGTCGCGATCCGGGAAGCGCCAAGAGGAGTGTCGAGCACGTCGGTGATCCCGTCTGGGTGCACGCGTCGAAGGGTGCCCCCGTCTCCGGTCACCCAGATGGTGCCGTCAGGTCCGAGGGCCAGTCGCCTCGAGGGAGAGAGCGTGAACGCCGAGTCACCCGGGAAGGTGACACGCCGGAATCGGCCTCCGTCGCCCACGCACAGCCCACGCCACGTCCCCGCCCACACCCTCCCCTTCTGGTCACAGAGCACGTCGTAGACGTGAAGGTCCGCGAGGCCCTCCTCCGTGCCGAAGCGGATCAGGCGTTGGCCGTCGAATCGAAGGAGGCCCCCCGGGGTGGCGACCCACAGGCACCCGGAGGAATCGAAGCTCACCGCATTCACCACCCCCAACGGGTATCCCCCCAGCTCCCTCACGAGGAGGGAGGGGAGGTCAGGCGCCACCGCCTGCGCCATGGCCGTTGCCACGCACAGCACGGCATGGGCGGTGAAGGCGTGCACGAGCTACCGCGCCTGCACGAGCAAGGCTCCGGTCGTGCGCGACAGCTCGAGGTGACCTGACACGGCGGGTCCTGGCTTGTCACCCCATACCCGTCCGCCCACGACGAGGCGGTGCCACGTGCCGTGTGGCAGGTGGACCTTGACCGTGCGGTCACTGCCGTTGAGGAGCACGAGGAGATCCCCGGGATCGCCCAACCGGCTCGAGGCGATCTTGAGGCCGACGCAGAGCTTCTCTCCCGTGGCCCAAGGGGCGATCATGTCTGGCGTCGCCCCTCCCAGTCCCTTGTACGCCTTGCGCAGCCGGATGAGGGAACGGTAGTAGTCGACGAGGCTGCCATTGAGGGAGGCGTGACGGTAGTCGAGCCAGTTCGTCTCGTTGTCCTTCGCGTAGCTGTTGTGATCGATCGTGCCGACCATGGTGTCGGGCGCGTCCGTCTGCGCGATCACCTTGCTTCGGCCGAACTCCTGGCCTTCGGCGAGCATGATCGCCCCCTGGCTGCAGAACAGGGCGAGGGCCGCGAGCCGGTGGACCCTGAGCTCGGCCGGGGTGAGCCGGGCATGGCGGAGCGGGTCTGTGATCCGCTCGTGCGGACCCACGATGCCTAAGGCGACGCGGATGAAGTCACCGAGCGTGTGGTCATCGTGACTCTCGAGGTAGTTCACCGCGTGCCACGGCCACAAGAGCGGCCCACCCCCCGAGACCACGCTCCCCATGAGGTGGTTCATGACGACCGTGGAGTCCTCCCCGGGGAGGAATCGGCCGAACACGAAGCTCGGCTCCGTCTCCGGATGACGCCCCTTGATGCCGTTGCGGATCCGATCGTTCCACACGAGCCACCCGAGGCGTGAGAAGCGCGCCAAGTCGTACTGCCCGCCCCCCCACGGCTCCGCGATGAGGAGGACCCGAGGATTGATCTCTCGAGCCACCCTCGATACCTCCTCGAGCGTCTCACCATCGATCATCGTCGCGAGGTCGAACCGGAACCCATCGACGTGAAACTCCTCCATCCAGTACCGGACGCTGTCCACGATGAGGCGACGTGCCATCGGCGCTTCGGTTCTGAAATCATTGCCGCATCCGGAGAGTGAGAGGTAGTTGCCATCGTTGTCGAGACGGAAGTAATACTCCTTGTCAATGGCCTTGAACGGGTTGAGGTCGTACTGTGAGACGTGGTTGTACACGACGTCGAGGATGACGGCCATACCGTTGCGGTGCAAGGTCTTCACGAGGAGCTTCAGCTCGTTCACCTGTCTGCCGTCTGCGCCGCAGACCCCGCCTGGTTCGAGCGTCTGGCCGGTCGCGTAGTAGGCCTCGGGGGCGAAGAAGAAGGAGGTCATGTAGCCCCAGTGGTTTCGCGCGTAAGGGTTCCACGTGTTGAACACCGGGGCGGTGGGGTCTCGGTAGGGGACCTCGAGGTTGCCGAACTCGTGGATAGGCAAGAGCTCCACCGCGTTCACCCCGAGGGAGACGAGGTACGGGAGGCCGCCGATGGCCTTGGGGTAGCACAGGCCACGGTACGTGCCACGCAGCGAGTCTGGTACGCCGGAGCTGGGGTGCGCGGTGAGGTCCCGCACGTGGGCTTCGTAGATGATGAGGTCCTCGGGTCTTGGGGTCACCCACGTCTCCTCCCCCCAGTCGAACGGGTCGAAGGGGAGGAGGTGGGCGCGGCTCCGGTGGGTGAAGTGATTCTCGGTCACGACCGCTCGGGCGTAGGGATCGGCGAACGGCTCGGCCGTGAATGCGCCCCCGGAGGACGAGAGGGTGTAGGCGTAGTACCTCGCCGCTGGAGGCACGGGGAACGTCTTCGTCCAGCACCCATGCCCCGCGGGGGAGAGGTCGAACGTGGAGAGGGGCGGGCCGAACGGGTCACCGAAGAGGTGGACGCGCACGTGGAGGGCCCTGGGGGCGAACAGGTGCACCGTCACCTGCGAGTCCGACCAAGCCGCCCCGAGCGGTCCAGGCCAAAAGAGCGAATCAGGCGGAGAGGCTGGGGGGAATGCCTGTCCCTGGGTGACCCAGAGAGCGAGGCAGGCCGCGAGGGCGAGTCTCATCCTGCGCACCGTGTGAAGTCCTCCCGACGCGAGGGTTTACCGCGAACGAGCCGAGCACGACATTCCCTGACGCTTGGATGATACGCGCACGCCTAGCGAGAGGGCAAGCCTCCGTTCGCGGCCCATCGACACCTCACGGAAGACCCCATGACGCTCCACGTCTGCGTCCTCGTCGTGACCGCCCTCGTCCTGTGCGCAGGGGCCATCGCGCTGTGGTTCTGGACCCCCGGGTTCGGCTTCGCCCTCATGGAGGATGCTCCGGTCGAGTGGCTCGAGTTCTACTGCCTCGTAGGCGCGGGCCTCGCCTTCTTCGAGGCATCCAGACGGAGCATTGCGCAGAAGTCGAAGGCCCTCGTCTTCGCCGGGTTAGGCCTCCTCTGCCTCTTCGTCGCGGGTGAGGAAGTCTCGTGGGGACAGCGCATCCTCGGGTTCACCCCGCCGGGCTACTTCGCGTACCATAACGTGCAACGGGAGGTGACCATCCATAACCTCCAGGCGTGGTGGATGCGTCCGAGTACCGCGGCCCTGGCCTTCATGCTCGGCTACGGAATCCTGCTCCCTGCCATGCGCCTACTCATCCCGAGCCTGCCCGCACCGCCGTGGGGGGCACTCCCCGCCTTCGTTGCCGCGACGTCGCTCTTCACCCAGCCGATCAGCGGCAACGACGACGAGGTAGGTGAGCTCCTGTTCGCGATCGCGATGCTGGCGGCCGGGGTGGACGCCATGGGCCTCCGGGGCCGCGAGGGGGGGGGGTTCTTTGGCCGATTCGTCGCCGCCTTTGCCCTCGTGTCGGTCATCACCTCGTGGGCCTCGTTCCAATCCTCCGCCGAGCGAGAGCACGCAGCGTACGTGGGCCACCTCAGGATCGGCCAGGCCTACGAAGGCCTCAACAAGCCGGGGAAGGCGGCGCGCCACTATGAGCGTCTCGCCCGATACTGGGGCTCCGATTGGGACCTGTGGGTGAAGGTCGTCACCCTCTACCGTCAGGCGGGGGAGCTGCGCCGTGCCTACGACCTCGCCGCGGAGATGATCCGCGTGCATCGCCGGGAGCCGAGGCTTTTCGCCACGCTTATGGAGCTGGGAGACTCCCTCGCCATCCCCGACGATGCCCGCGAGCGCATCCTCGAGCAGTACGAGGCAGCCCTCGCAGAAGAGAACGGGACGTTTCAGGACGAGAAGGACCTCGCGTTCCTCGAGGGGCTCGTCCGTGCGCGGGGGTGGGGGGAGGGACGCGATGAGGGTTGAAGGCCGACTCGTCGAGGCCTACATTCGTGAATCTGCGTCCGTGTGCTCGCAGCACTCCGAGACGTTCTTCGTGGGGAGTGTCCAGTGACGGTCTACCTCACGTGTGGCCCACGCCTCGCCGTGTACCTCGACCCTGACGTCGACGAGGTGACCCGGCGGTTCGAGACCGATGGATCCCCGACCCTTCAGGAGATCCTCCAGGCCATCGGGGTTCCGGACGGTGTCTTCGCCTATGGGGTCGTGGGGGAACGGTTCGTGAAGCTCGACTATCGCCCGAGTTCGGGCGAGCGTATCCGCCTCGAAGTACCGGTCGGCGGTGGATAGGTGGGGGAGGTGTCCACCGACGACGCCGTGGGGAGAACGTGAGGCGTTAGGTGCCGAAGATCCGGTCGCCCGCGTCGCCCAAGCCGGGCAGGATGTAGCCGTGGTCGTTCAGTTGGCGGTCGAGCGCCGCCGCATAGATGAGGACGTCGGGGTGGCGACTCGTGAGCACCGCCACGCCTTCGGGGGCCGCCACGAGGCACAGGAATTTGATGGAGCGACCGCCGGCCTCCTTCACGAGGCGCACCGCCTCCGCGGCACTGCCCCCGGTGGCGAGCATGGGGTCCACGATGATGGACCAGCTGCCGGAGAGATCCCCGGGAAGCTTGGCGTAGTAGGTCACGGGGTGCAGCGTCGCGGGGTCACGATAGATGCCGACGTGCCCCACCGTCGCCCACGGAACCAGCTCGAGCACCCCGTCGAGCATGCCGACCCCGGCTCGGAGGATGGGCACGAGGACGAGGGGAACGGCGGGACGCACACCCTCGGTGTGCTCCAGAGGAGTCTCGACGGCCACGCGCTCCACGGGGAAGTCGCGCGTGATCTCGTACACCATGAGTGCGGTGATCTCCTTGAGCAGACGCCTGAAGTCGTGCTTGGGGGTGGTCTTGTCGCGGAGGCTGGTGAGCTTGCTCTGGATCAAGGGATGCTCGAGCACGCGTAGGCTCATGATTCGCGCTCCTTGTGGGGGATCGTTCCCAATTTGCTCCCCGTGCACCAATGGCGAAAGCCTTGCCGCGGCGCTGCTTGGCTTCGTGCTCCTCGTGGGGCTTGGATGCAGGGAGGAACGCCAGTGGGAGAGCCTTCCTCCTCGGAAGACCCTGAGGCCTCAGGCGATGAGGGTCGCCGGCGTGTGGGAGGGGGGACCGTGGGGAGGGCTCGTGCTCACCCAGGGAAGGGGCGACTCCCTCCATGGGCAGACCGCCGCCGGAGGCGTGGTGAGGGGCGTGGTCCGGGGTCGGAGGGCCGACATCGTGGTGATGGAGGAGGGCACCCCACGTGAGGGCTACGCGTACGTCCTCCCCGATGGTGACTCCCTGTTCGCGGGGCTTCGGGATCGCGGGGGAGGCTGGGCATCGTTCTTCTCCATGCGCCGCGCCCCACCTGCCAAAGGACGTGGCTCGTGATGCGAGAGCCGGTGACGTTCGTCAACTGCACGTGCTGGGTTTCGCCAGGCAGCCTGGTGCACGCAGTGGCGATCGAAGGCGGGCGGGTGGACGCGGTCGGGGAGGCCGCACTCGGCAGGGGGCGCCGGGTCGACCTCCAAGGGCGCACGGTCCTGCCTGGGCTCATCGATGCCCACTGCCACCTCACCTCCTCCGCGGCCCGCAGGCTGCGTGTGGACCTCTCGTCGTGCGCCTCGCTCGAGGAGGTGCTCGAAGGGCTGCGCACGTGGAGGGCGACCCACCCCGACGAGGCGTGGATCCGGGGATGGGGGTGGGATCACCATCGATGGCGGCCGTCGAGGCTCCCCTCGCGCGAGGATCTCGACCGTGCGGTGCCGGATCGCCCCGTGTGGTGCAGCCGGCGCGACGGTCACAGCGCGGTGCTGAACAGCGTGGCCTTGGAACTCCTCGGGGTCTCACCCGGGGCATCGCCGGACCTCCTGCCGGTGGACGCAGAGGGGACCCCGACGGGCATCGTCCGGGAGACCCTGATGGACGACCTCGCATCGAGGCTCCCGCCCGTCTCGGTCTCTGATCATTCGCGCGCGCTGCGGGAGGAAGCGAGGGCGCTTTACGCCCTTGGCATCACCGGGGTGCACACCGTCGAACGTGCGAGGGGAATCGAGTTGCTCTCCCTGGTGGGTGAGGAGCTTCTCCTGAGGACCTACATCATGGCAGAGGGGCTCGCTCCCGATGAAGTCCGCCAGACCCCCGCGTGTCGCATCGGGGGGTTCAAGCTCTTCGTGGACGGCTCGCTCGGCTCCGGGACCGCGTGGATGAGGACGGACGGAGGAGCGGTCGGGGTACCGGTCACCACGGGGTGCCACCTCCGGGAGCGGGTTGAGGAGGCCCTCGACCACGGGCTCGATCCGTGCGTCCACGCCATCGGCGATCTCGCCGTACACGAGGTGGCGGAGGTGTTTCGGCCCCTCATGAGGAGGTATCCATCGCGCGTCTTCAGGATCGAGCATGCACAGCACGTGGACGAAGCCGACATCCCCCTGCTTGTGGGGGACAACCTGTTCCTCTCCGTCCAACCCTGCCACCTCCTCAACGATCGGCACCTCGTGGACGCGCTGCCTCGTCGGCCGACACGCAGAGACTTCGCCTTCTTCACCTTGGCGAGTGCCGGCGCCCGTCTCCTCCTCGGGACCGACTTCCCCATCGAGCCCTCGGACCCCTGGCGAAACATGGCCGCCGCGCTCCAGAGGTGTGCCGAGGGGGAGGAACCCTGGAGGCCGCACGAGCGGTTGGGATGGGACGCCGTGCTCGCTGGATATACGGCCTCCCCAGCCGTCGCGGCTCGGTGGCACGACGTGGGCACCCTCCGGCCTGGGGCGAGCGCGGACCTCATCGTCGTGGAGGAGGACCCGAGCAGGGCCCCCCCATGGCACCAACGCGTGTGTCTCACCATCGTGGCCGGCCGGGTCGTGCACACCGACGGGAGCATCGACCTCCCATGATCGTGGCGATCGTGGGGCCGCGCGGGGCGGGGAAGACCACGGCCGCGGCGCGCGTGGCGGCCGCCGCCGGGTCCCAGGGGAAGCGAGTGGCCGGCATCCTCGCGCCTGCCGTGTCCGAGGCGGGGCGGAGGGTAGGGTACGACGTACTGGATCTCGCCACCGGCCAGAGGGACTCTTGGCTGCGGCGGACGGACGGGAAAGGAGGCGTTGGGCCCTTCTGCGTGGTTGAGCGAGGGAGGCGGCTCGCTGCGCGCGCGCTCGAGAGGCTGCTCCGATCGCCTTGTTTCCTCGGGGTCATCGACGAGGTGGGGGAGTGGGAGCTGCGAGGCGGGGGCCATGCGCGGGTCCTCGACGCCTTGCACGTCTGTGCGGCACGCCACGTGGTGCTCGTGGTCCGGGAGGGGTTGGTGTGCAGGGTCGCCCGGAGGTGGGGCCTGCCGGTGTGCGCCTTCGGCGTGGGGGGAGTGGCGGTTCTCTTGGAGGAACTCGGGCTTCGCCCGCGGGAGGCACTCGACGGAGGGAGCGCACCACTGGAGGAGGCGCTCGCACCCCTGTGGCGAGGAGGACGGGTGAGCGCGTGAGGCGGTTGGTCTCAGGCTCAGGGGATGCGGGATGGACCCGCGATGCGTCCGGCCGCGTGGTCTCCAAGGATTCCCCCCTCATGGATGCCTACGGGTCCCTCGATGAGCTCGTCTGCCTTCTCGGATGGCTCGGACTCTCGTGCCCGGAAGGGGAACGGGCGAGGATCGCACGGTGGCAGCAGGGCGTCATGCGCGTGCTCGCGGGGCTTGGTGAGGGGGCCTCCCACGATGACCTCGTCGACGCACTCGAGGCAGACATCGACGCGCTCCTGCCGGAGCCTCCCTCCCACTTCGTCATGTCCGGGGCGAACGAGGCGTCCTGTCGGGCGCACCTCGCGCGGGTGGTGTGTCGGGAGGCCGAGCGGAGGACGGTGGCCGCACTCGGGCATGACTGCCGCGCGGTCCCGGTGCTGAACCGCCTCGCGGATGCGCTCTTTGCCCTCGCGGTGGCCCTGGCCAAACAGGAGGGGGACGGGTCGGGGCCTCCCTAAAGCCCCAGAAGCGTCGTCGGAGGGACCGGGACGTGTCTACCAGGATTGCCCAGAGACGTACGCCTGCGTGAGGGGGCTGCGGGGGCGCGTGAATACCGCCTCTGCGGGTCCGGCCTCCACGAGGTCGCCGAGGTAGAGGAAGATGACGTAATCGGCGAGGCGTTTGGCCTGCCTGAGGATGTGGGTCACGAGCACGACCGTGTAGCGCTCCTTCAGCTCGATCAAGCGCTGCTCGATGTGGCGCGCGGACAGGGGATCGAGGGCCGAAGTCGCCTCGTCCGCGAGGATGATTTCTGGCTCCACCGCGAGGCACCGCGCGAGGCACAGGCGCTGCTGTTGCCCCACAGAGAGGGCTGAGGCGGGCGCGCCCAACCGGTCCTTCACCTCGTCCCACAACCCTGCCATCTCGAGGTAGTGCCGCACGGTGTCGCGGAGCTCCTTGCGGGGGACCATGCGGTGGATGCGGGGTCCGAAGGCCACGTTGTCGAAGATCGACATGGGCAACGGGTAAGGGTGCTGGGAGAGGAGCCCGGTCTTCTTCCTCACCTCGGTCACGTCGATGGACGAGGCGTACACGTCGACGCCGTCGATGAGCACCGTGCCACTCACGCGTGCGTCCCCACCCACCTCGAGGAGGCGGTTGAGGCTCTTCAACAGGGTCGACTTCCCGCACCCGGACGGGCCCATGATCACGGTGATCCGGTTGCGGGGGATGGCGAACGTGATGTCGCGGAGGGCCTGGTGAGAGCCGTACGACACGGTGAGGTTACGAATCTGGATGTGAGGGGTCATCGGGCTGACTCCTAGCGCACGACGTGACGAGACAGGCGCGAGGCCACCCATCGCGAGGCGAGGCTCACGATGAGGACGACGATCGTGAGGATGAGCGCCGCCGCATACGCCCTCCTGCGCACCTCGGGGAAAGGGGTCCCCAGCTGGAAGAACACGGCCAAGGGGAGTGAGGCGACCGGTCGAAGGAGGGAGCCTGGCATCCGATCGGTGTACCCTGCGGTGAAGAGCACGGATGCTGCATCGCCGATGCCCCGACCGAAGGCGAGCAGCACGGCGGTGACGATCCCTGGGACGACCTGCCGCACCACAACCCGGGTCGCCACCTCGAACCGGGTGGTGCCGAGGGCATACGCAGACTCCACGAGTTCACGTGGTACGAGCTTGGTCACCTCGTCGATGGCTCGTGTGAGGATCGGCAGCTCCAGGAAGGCGAGAGCGACCACGCCGGCGAGGAGGGACCCCCGAAGGCCGACGGCGAGCATGAGGGTGAAGCCGAAGGCGCCGTAGACGATCGAGGGGATCCCCCACAACACGTCGAGGGCGAGTCGCACCGCCCCGGCCCACCCAGGGTGGCGCCGCGAGCTCACGTGCAGGGAGAGGCAGATGGGGAGTCCAAGGCAGAACGCCAGGAGCGTCCCCCCTCCCGCGAGGCAGAGGGACCCCGCGATGGCGTTGAGGATGCCTCCCTCCTTGCCGAGGTAGTAGCCGCCCTTGGGCGTCTTGGTGATCATGTCGAGGGTGAGGGAAGGGAGGCCCTTGACCACGATGGTGAGGAGGATCGCGCCGAGGCTGCCCGCCACGAGCAGGCACGAGGCGTACATGAAGGCCTTGACCACGCCCTCCTCGACGTGTCGCCTCGCGAGCCGAAGCCTCACCGGGCACCTCGGTGAGTCAAGGTCCGCAGCGCGAGGGCGGAGACGAGGTTGAACGCCACCACCACGATGAGGAGCACGAAGGATGCCGCCATGAGGGCGGCATCGTAGAGGGGGATGGAGAGCATCTCGCCGTAGTTGTTCGCGATGAGGGCGGTGAGGGGATAGGCGGGGTCGAGCACGGAACGTGGGATGTGGGGGACATTGCCGACCACCATGAGCACGGCGATGGTCTCGCCGAAGGCGCGGGAGAAGCCGAGCATGACCGCGGCTGCGAGGCCCGGGAACGCCACGCGCAGCAGGACGTGCCTGACTGCCTGCCACCTCGTCACTCCGAGCGCGAGGGCCGCCTCGCGCAGGCCATGGGGTATGGCACCGAGCACCTCGTAGGCGACCGCGATGATGACCGGGGTGACCATGACCGCGAGCACGAGGCTCCCGGCGAGGATGCCGTAACCCGTCGGGTTGGTGGTCTCGAACAGAGGCACGGAGGGGAACGTGCGGCGAAGGAAGGGGCCGGCGGTCTTCTCTACCCACGGGACGATGGCGACCATCCCCCAGACGCCGTAGACCACCGACGGGATGCCTGCGAGCAAGTCCAGGACAGGCTTCATCATCGAGCGGGTCGACTCCTTCGCGTACTCGGCGAGGTAGAACGCCACGAGGAGTGACGGTGGGGTCGCGATGAGCATGGCCCCGGCGGTGACCCACAGGGTGCCTGAGATGAACGGAAGGAACCCGAACTTCCGTGCGAAAGGCTGCCACACGTGGCCCGTGAGCAGGGTCCAGACCGAACCGGTGGAGAGGATGGGTCGCGCACGAGCGGCCAACGCCACTATCATCACGATCACCACCGCGAGCGGGATGACCGAGGAGACGAACAGGCAGCGGGTGCCGACCCGATCCACACGCCGACGGGCCGAGCCAATAGGCCTCACCGTTCGCGAGGCCTCACTCACGGCGAGGTGGCTCCATCGGGAGCACGAGGAACCCCACCGAAGGTGCCGGGAGCCTCACCGCATCGCCTTAGGCGAAGACCCCTCTTTGGATCCGAGCTTGGCCCGGGCCTCCTCGAGCATGGCCTGGGTCAAGGGGATGTACCCGACCTCGTCGACGAACCTCTGCCCTTCACCGAGGATCCACTCGAGAAACGCCTTCGCCAGGCCCGTCGGGGCACCCTTGGTCACGAGGTTGAGGGCGCGAGCGGGGGGTGAGGGATACCCACCGCTCGAGACCGCCTCGACCGCCTTGGCCTTCGAGTCGAGCACCTCCTCTGGATCGGCGAGGCCGTTCTCGTTCACGTCGATGGGCACGACGAGCGCGCCCGAGACCGGAAGGCCCGTTCCGGCATCGAAGGCGTAGTTGAGGTTGTTGAACCCGATGCCGAGTGGGTCCTTCACCACCGCGTCGAGCAACCCAGGATCCCCGTACACGGCGATGCCGAGCAGGTTCTCCTGCTTCTTGCCGAGGTACTTCGCCCACGTCTCGGCGGCACCGCACGCGTCCGAGCGAGTGTAGGCGTGCACCGGACGAGAGACCTCGCGTCTGCCCACGAGCTCGCCCCAGGTGGCGACGGTCCCATCCACGTAGATGCCCACGAAGCCGTCCCGACGAATCCCCTTGCGCATGAGGTCGGCCGCGAGGGGATTGTTCGCATTGATCGTCGGGAAGACGGCATCCTTGGTGACCGGGACCCAGAAGGCACCCTTGGCTTCTTCCTCCGGCACGATGTCACGGGAGACCATGCCGATGTCGACGATCCCGGCCAAGGCATCGGCCATTCCCTTGCCTGCCCCACCGGCGGAGATGTCGAGCTTGACAGAGGGGTGCAGCTTCTGGAACTCCTCTCCCCAACGGACCATCATGGGGTAGAGAGCCCACGCTCCCGAGACGGTGATGGTGCCGGAGAGGTCATCGGACGAGCCCTTCCTCGAGGGATGACAGCCCGAGAGGAGGGAGAGGAGCGCAAGTGCGGCGAGGGTGCGCATGGAGGGCCTCCGGAGTGGGTACATGAAGCGACAAAACAAATCGGGAAACTATGATACTACCCCTAGCCACGGCTGTCAAGCCGGAACGTACGGGCCTCGCGCGCGTCGGCACGCCCCTGACCGAGCAGTGCCTCACCGTGCGTTCGACGGGCAGCCGTGCGCGGGGAGGGTCACTCCGGTTCCGAAGGGCCCCAAACACCCTCCCAAGCCGTGGCATTGGCTCGTGGCTTTGGCACTCGGTGCGTCCTGCGCGCCCCATGCGTCGGAGGGACTCCGTGCGGTCTCCCTCCTCGATCGTCTGTCGGAGGGGAAGAATCCTTGGCGCCTCGTGCACTGGGGCGTGGACCCGGCGTTCGCGGTGCCGCAGGGCTCAGGAGAAGAGATCCCCTCCCTCACGCTCCCCTCCCCGGTGTCCCGAGGCGAGGCCCTCGTGGCTGCCCTCGCGCATGGGGCGGCCTCCCCCTCCGAGGGGTCGGTCTCCGTCGCCTTGCGTGACGCGCGCGGCCGCACCATAGACGAGTGCGAGGTGCCCTTGCGGCGCGATCTCGTCGTCGTGCTCAGGGCGCGCGATCCCGCCGCGACCCTCCAGGTGCGCTACCCCCGCGCGAGTCGTCCGGTGCCGATCTTGGGTGCCGCGTTGTGTGCCCTGCCGGAAACCGGCTCTTCGTCGATCCCGAGGGCCAAAGACGTCATGCGATGGATGGCCTCCGAGCGTCGGTTCGACCTCGGACCCGCGTGGGAGGCGGTGACCTTTCCCATGGCGTGGGAGGGGGTCACGAGGACCGGTCTGGCGATCACGGGGCACGACACGGTGAGGTTCACCGTCCCCCCCTCCCGGTCGCCCCAGACCCTGTCGTTCTCCGTCTTGAGTCTGCGGGGTCCGGGGGTCGTGCACTTGCAGCGGCGAGGGAGGCATGGGTGGGTCTGCCTCGCCGAGGTACCTGTCGAGGGGACCGGCTGGATCACCCGGACCGTGGAGATCGGCTCGCGCCGGGGCGAAGACACCGAGCTTCGCTTCACGGTGCGCACCCACGGTGCGGTGGTCGGCCTGTGCGAACCCGTCGTGACGACCCCGAGCGACTCCCCTGCGGCACGACCGAACGTCCTCCTCATCGTGCACGACACCATGCGGGCGGATCGGCTTGGCTGCTACGGGTACGCGGCCCGCCCCACGTCCACGAGGCTCGACTCCCTCCTCGAGGCGAGGGGGTTCGTCAGGTTCGATCAGGCCTTCTCCTCCTCACCCTGGACCCTCCCGGCCGTCTCGAAGCTGTTCGCCTCGCACTACCGTGACTTCCACGATTCCGCCGGGATTCCCCGCGACGCCGTGATGCTCGCCGAGGTGCTCAGGAGGGCGGGGTACTACTGCGCCGCCTACACCGGGGGAGCCCACCTGCGCGCCACGGGCTTGGAGCAAGGCTTCCACGAGTACCACTGGAGCCGAGACTGGGGCAAGGTGGAGGACTGTCTCACCCCCGCCCGGGAGTGGCTCGCCGCCGGCCCGCCGGAGCCGTTCTTCCTGTTCGTGCACACGTACGAGACGCACACGCCCTACACGCGGGGCCTGTTCTGCCGAGGCCTCCCCCCCGGCAGACTCGGTGACCTGTGCGCAGGCCAGGAGCTCTTTCCGCCAGAGCTGACGACCTGTACCCCCCTCACCGAGGCCGAACGCAGCTACGTCGAGGCGGCCTACGATGGGGGTGTGCGCGTGGCCTGCGACGCGACCGTCGAGCTCCTGGGGACCTTGGATCGACTCGGGGTGTGGGGTCGGACCCTCGTGGTCATCGTCAGCGACCACGGCGAGGAGTTCTGGGATCACCTGCCGGTCGGGGCGACGCACGGCCACACCTTGTACAACGAGCTCATCCGCGTCCCCCTCCTCCTCTTCGTGCCGGGCCTCTCAGGGAAAGGGGTGAGGGGCCTCGACGTGGCCGTCTCGTCGATCGACGTGACTCCGACCGTGCTCGAGCTCGTGGGGCTCGACGGGGGGCCCATGGACGGGGAGAGTCTCGTTCCCCTCCTCCGCGGGGGGACGGTGCGCCGGCGGATGCCGATCTTCGCCCAGGTGTCCCCTGGGGAGGAAGTGGTGACCGACCAGGTCTGCGTTGTCTCCGAGGGCCTCAAGTACATCGAGGCGAGGCCTTCCCCGGGTCCGCACCGGAAGGCAGAGCCGTGTCTGCGCTATCCCCCGGGCGACGAACTGTACGACCTCACCCAGGATCCACGGGAGCGGAGGAACCTGTGGGGGAGGGACCCCGACACCGACCGCCGGATGCGGGAAGCCTTGGCCCTGCTTCGCGCCAGTGCCCTCCCGCCGGGCACCCGCACCTCTGCCGCCCCCCACCTGCCCGACGATCTGAGGCGCCAGCTTGGAGCGCTCGGCTACCTCTCTGCCGACTGACCGCGCCTGGCCCCGAGGGGGTCAGGGACGGCCGGCTCCCCGTCGCTCCTTCAGCACCCTCTCGACGACGAGCGAGGGGGCTGGCTCGTACCGAGCGAAGTGCATCGAGAACACGCCATGGCCACTCGTGAGGTTCCGCAGATCAGACGAGTAGCCAAACATCTCCGCGAGGGGGGCTTCCGCACGGACGACCACCGTCCTCCGCTCCTTCTCCAGGGTGAGGATCCTGCCTCGCTTCGCGTAGAAGGTCGCGGTCACCGCCCCGGTGTGCTCCTCGGGTGCGACCACCTCGACCGCCATGACCGGCTCGAGCAACGCGAGGCCCGCCCTCCTGCACGCCTCCCGGAACGCCACCGCCCCGCAGGTGCGGAAGGCGATGTCGGACGAGTCAACCTCGTGGGATGACCCGTCGAGGATCGTCACCTTCACCCTCACCATGGGGAACCCCGCGTAGGGCCCCTGGGCCATCACGTCGGCGATCCCCCGCTCGATGGAGGGGAAGTACTCCCGAGGGATCCTCCCCCCCGTCACCTGCGTCTCGAACCGGAGGCCATCCTCCTCCCCGGGTTCGACGCGCATGACCACGTGGGCGTACTGGCCTCGACCTCCCGTCTGCTTCACGTGGCGGTGCTCGTACACCACCGACCCCACGACGGTCTCTCGGTAGGCCACCTTGGGGGGACCCATGTCGACATGGACCCCGAACTCCCGACGGAGCCGGTCGACGACGATCTCGAGGTGGAGCTCCCCCATCCCAGACACGACGACCTCGCCTGTTTCCACGTCGGTGCGCACCGCGAGCGTTGGGTCTTCCTCGGTCAGGCGCCCGAGACACTCTAGCAGCCTGTCGGCCTCGCACCAATCCCTTGGCCTGAGGGCCGCGTCAATGACCGGCGCGGGGAAGTCAATGGCCTCAAGCAGCAGGGGATCGTGTTCGCCGCAGAGCGTGTCGCCGGTGAAGGTCTCCTTCAGGGCCCCAACCGCTCCGACCTCCCCGGCGCACAACTCCTGGATGGGGCGCCGACTGTTGGCATGCACCTCGAACAGCTGGCCGATCCTCTCGCGCGTCCTGCGGGTCTGATTCACGACCGTCTCCCCCGTGCGCAGGACCCCGGAGTAGACCCGGACGTAGATGAGCCGCCGGAGGTGCGCGTCGCTCTGCACCTTGAAGGCCAGGGCGGCAAGAGGACCTCCCTTGTGAGGCAGGAGCAACGTCTCCGTCCCGTCCGGGCGCGTACCCACGAGGGGGGGGAGATCGATGGGGGAAGGGAGCAAGTCCACGACCGCGTCGAGAAGCCGCCGTACCCCTTTGTTGGCACCCGCGGCCCCGCAGAGCACCGGCACGATCTCCCCCCGGATCGTCGCCCCCCGCAGCGCTGCCATCAGCTGCTCGGCCCCCGGTTCTTCGCCACGCACGTACCTCTCGAGCAGTGCCTCGTCCACCTCGCTCGCGGCCTCGACGAGCTCGGTACGGGCCCTGATGGCCTCGGCCCGGAGAGCCTCGGGTATCGGAGCCCGGCGCAGGGCCACTCCCCCTGGGCCCTCCTCGTAGAACGTGGCCTCCATGCGCAGGAGGTCCACGATGCCTCGAAAGCTCGCCTCCGCGCCGATGGGTATCACCACCGGGACGGGGGTTGCCCCCAGCTCCCGCCGGATCTCCTCCACCACCCGCTCGAAACAGGCCCCAATCCGATCCATCTTGTTCACGAAGGCGATCCGAGGCACGCGGTACTTCGAGGCCTGGCGCCACACCGTCTCCGACTGAGGCTGCACCCCGCTGGCTGCACAGAAGACCACGACCGCCCCATCGAGCACGCGGAGGGATCGCTCCACCTCCGCGGTGAAATCGACATGGCCCGGCGTGTCGATGATATTGATCTTGTGTTCACGCCAGAACGTCGTTGTTGTCGCAGAGGTGATCGTGATGCCTCTCTCGCGTTCCTGGACCATCCAGTCCATCGCAGCGTCACCATTGTCGACTTCTCCAATCCTGTGACGCTTTCCTGTGAAGAAGAGGATTCTCTCTGTCACAGTGGTTTTTCCGGCATCGACGTGAGCCATGATGCCTATGTTCCGCACGCGTGATATGTGGACAGCAGGATCCATGGGGCTTCCGTGTGGGTGGGGGAACTCTGGGGTCGGGTCTCGTGAAGCCTCGCGGTCGGATGGGGTGAGACAGTGGAGGGGCACTCCTCTTCGCAGAGGCCCTACGTGCGGCGGTGGGCGTGAGGAACGTCATGGCCGTCCACGCGAGGGCAGAGAAAGAGCGCCACCTCCGGGCATCGGGGAGTCGGACGCCACGTCGCGCGCTCAGGGATCACTCACGACGGCACACACGCAGGGGCGATCTCCTGCATCCGGACGCTCGGCGCGGAGGGCGCAATATAGCTGCCGGGTCCCCCGCGCGCACTCCCGACCACAGCGGTGGAGCACTCGGTGGTGGTCCATGGGATCGACGAGGAGAGGGGTCGGGGGGGAGAGGAGCCTGGTCCCCCTGGTGCGGGGCGGTGGCCGCGTTCTTGGAGGAGGGTGTGTGCGTTCCTCTCGGGGTGTTGTCCTGGGTCTGCGCGGTGGTAGATTGAGGGCGACGCCTTTCTCGAGGAGGACCCGATGCGCCGATCGTCCCGTGTTCCGCGTGTCCCGGGGCCCGTCTTGGCGAGGCGGGGTGCCCTGCTGCTCATCAATACGTGTGCGGCCCTCGCTGCGCAGCCTTTGGAGCCCGCGAGGATGTGCGCAGAATGGGAGCCCGCGGTTGGCACCCTCATCCGCTGGCCCCTGGGCATCCCGTCCGCGCTCGTGGGCGAGTTGGCTTCGGACGACAGCCTCTACGTCTTGGTCGAGACCCAGAGCCAAGAGAATCAGGCGCGCGCGGCCTTCGCCTCCTGGGGGGTGAACCTCGCGCACTGCCGGTTCATCTACGCGAACACGTACTCTCACTGGACGCGGGATTGGGGCCCGCACTCGGTGTTCGACGGGGCCGGGGTGTGGGGCATCACCGACCCGGTGTTCACGGGCTACCCATGGGTCCCCGGCTGCAGGGGCGAGGCGAGGGACTCCCTCGACGTCGCCTCGCCGAGGAGGGGTGGCCGCGGATATGAGGAGGACGACGCGGTGAACGCCGTGCTCGCTGAGGTGTTCGGGTGCCCGCGCTACGAGATGCCCGCGTTCGTCACCGGCGGGAACATCATGGTGGATGGCCACGGGACCGCGTTCTCCACCCAGCAGATGCTGGGCGAGAACGCGATCTGGTGGACGGAGTCGCAGTTTCGCTCCCTCGCCAAGGCCTACCTCGGCATCACGACCTACCATTTCCTCCCCAACCCTGACCTGTATGGCCTCCAGCACATCGACTGCTGGGCCAAGCTCCTCGATGAGGAGACCATCCTCGTGAAGCAACTCCCCCAGGGCCACCCCGAGTACGCGTGCATCGAAGAGCTCGTGGACGTGCTCCAGGGCCTCACGAGCTGCTACGGCAGGCCGTACCGGATCGTTCGGATCTTCTGCGGAACCTACTCTGGCACGCGCACCGCGGCGTACACCAACTCGTTGATCCTCAACCGGAAGGTACTCGTCCCCCTGTTCAACATCTCGTCGGACGCCCAGGCCCTGCAGACGTACCGTGATGCCATGCCTGGCTACACCGTCATCGGCTTCCCCTACAGTTCGTGGTACTACTACGATGCGCTGCACTGCCGGACCATGGGCATCTTCGACCGACACATGCTGAGGATGTGGCACCGTCCACTCGGCGAGGAGATCTTCGCCGCGCCCTCGTACCCCGTCGTGGCGATGATCGACGATCGGAGCGAGGCAGGACTCGTGCCCGATTCCCTCCGGGTGTACTGGCGAACCTCTGGCGGCCCATGGGCCTGGGCTCCGCTCACCCCGGTCGCTCCCGACTCTTTCGTGGGGATCATTCCAGGCCAGCCCGTGGGCAGCACTGTGGACTACTACCTCGTCGCCGCGGACTCCAGCGGTCGCCGAGAGACCCTCCCTCGAACCGCTCCCTTGGGCTTCTATCGGTTCACGGTGACGCCCACGGTCGGTCCCGTGACGGCGAGCGTGCAGGCCGGGACGGTGATCCTCTCTTGGGCCCCGGTGGCTGGCGCCACCGGATACAGGGTCTACTCCTCCTCAGACCCGTACGGAACGTTCGAGGTGGATTCCTCGGGAGTGTTCGAGGGAACCACCTGGGTGGCGCCTGCGCCCCCCGTGCGTCGCTTCTACCGCGTCACGGCACTGGCCCCCTGAGACGCCTCGGGTGCGGATGGGAGCAGAGGGCGCCTTCTTCGCGGTGGCGTCTCCTGGCACCGAAGGAATCCTCGCGGACGAGCTGAGGGACCTGGGGGCCTCTCCGGTGGACGAGGCGGCAGGCGGTGTACGCTTCGGGGCCGTCCTCGAGGACGCGTATCGGGCCCTCATGTGGTCTCGGGTGGTCAGCAGGGTCCTCTTCCCCCTCGCGAGGTTCTCGGCGCGGACCGAGCAGGACCTGTACGAGGGTGTCTACGACATCCCGTGGGGGGACCACGTAGGGCCTGAGCTCACGATCGCGGTCGACGTGACGGGGAAGCACGAGGTCATCGGGTCTCCTCGATACATCGCCCTCAAGACCAAGGACGCACTCGTGGACCGGGTCCGCTCCTCCATCGGGAGGAGGCCGAGCGTGGATACCCAGGCACCGGACGTGCGGGTGAGCGTCCACGCGGCCGGGCTCGAGGTGGTGGTGAGCGTCGATCTGGGGGGGCGTGGGCTCCATCGACGCGGTCTCGGCAGGAGTGGGGGGGACGCCCCCCTGAAGGAGACGCTCGCGGCCGCGATGCTGCGCCGGGCCGGGTGGCACAGGGCGTTCCTCGTGCGGCCACTCCTCGATCCGCTGTGCGGATCCGGCACCATCGTGCGCGAGGCGGCGTGGATGGCCCTCGACGTGGCGCCCGGCCTCACGAGGTACCCTGGGGGGCTTGGGCGGTGGCTGGGCCACGACGCCCGACTCTGGGGGCGCCTGTGCGAGGAGGCACGCGCGCGAGCCCAGGAAGCCTCGAGTCGAAGCGTGAGGATCATGGGGTCGGATGCGTCCCCGTCCGCGATCGCTGCCGCGACCGAGAACCTCGTCCGCGCGGGTGTGGCAGGCCGCGTGACGCTGCAGCGGTGCGACCTGCGAGAGGTAGAACCGCCATGGCCGGATGCGGGGCTCGTGGTCACCAACCCTCCGTACGGGGCCCGGCTTGGGGACCCCCGCGAGCTGTCCGTGCTCTACGAAGCCCTCGGCGACGTGCTCAGGAGGAGGTTCTTGGGGTGGACGGCGTGGGTGCTCTGTGGCAACCCGGCCCTCACCTCGTTCATCGGGCTTCGGCCTTCCTCCCGGCACGCCCTCTGGAACGGTCCCATCGAGTGCCGTTTCTTCGAGATTCCCATCTCGTCGGCACCGGTGACGAGCCCCCGGCCCTCCTGGCGTCGCCCCCACGAGGAGGCGCTTGCATTCAGGCGACGCCTGCTCGCCAACCGCACCGAGCGTGAGGCATGGGCTGGTGACCAGGGTCTCACCTGCTATCGCCTCTACGATCGCGACCTGCCCGAGTACAACCTCGCCGTGGACTGGTACGACGGGGTCGCGCGGGTGGAGGAGTACGCTCCGCCCCGTTCCGTGGATCCCCACGTGGCCAATCGCCGGCTGAGGGATGCGCTCACGATCGTCGGCGAGGTGTTGGAGCTGGATCCTCGCGACGTGATCCTGAGGGTGCGCACCCGGTCGAGCGCGGCGAGGCAACCGTTCAAGCGGCCCGAACACCGCAGAGTGGTGCTGGTGCGGGAGGGTGACCTCAGGTTCGAGGTGAACCTGACGGACTACCTGGACACCGGGCTGTTCCTCGATGATCGGATCCTCCGCGCCCGTTTGCGGGAGCTCGCCGCGGGGAGGCACGTGCTCAACCTGTTCGCCTACACCTGCACCGCCTCGGTAGCGGCCGCGGCCGGAGGTGCGGCTTCCACCACGAGCGTCGACCTCTCGAACGTCTACCTCGCCTGGGGCAAGAGGAACTTCGCCCTCAATGGGCTGGCGCTCGACCGGCACCGGTTCCTGCGTCGTGACGTCCTGCGGTGGATCCAGCGGCCGGAGCGCGAGCAGGCGTACGATCTCATCCTCCTGGCGCCACCCTCCCATTCCCGGTCGAAGGGGATGGTGGAGGCCTTCGACCTCAGGCGAGACCACCCGCGCCTCCTCGAAGGCTGCCTGAGGCTGCTCGCCCCTGGCGGGGACTTGATCTTCACCACGAACGCCCGTGCGCTCACCCTCGAGACAGGGGTGGTGGAGGGGTGTACGATACGGGAGGTCACGGAGGAGCTCACCCCACGAGACTTCGCGTCGCACCCGAGGTTCCGCGCCTGGATCCTCTCGAAGGAACCCGTGCCGCGGATCGGGAGGGTGAGACCCAGACGCATCACCCGGGACGCCCACCGGACGACGCGGGGGTCTTGACGCAGCCGGCCCCGTGGCGAGAGAGGAGGACGCGATGGGAGACTACACGTTCACGATCGGGTTGTTGCGGCAGGAGGACGTCCCGCCCGAGGATCCCTCGGTTCCGCCGAAGGTGGCCCTCGTGCGGGCGCAGCTACAGGCCCTCTTGGAGGCCGTGTCGCTCACCAGCGGCGGCGGCGAGGTGCGGGTGGACGGATTCCGCTTCGAGGGGGAGACGGAGGTCTACCCGATCTGGCCTACAGAGAGATGACGTGGGTGTGGATGAGGCGGGTGGGGATCCCGGTGAGGTGTTCGACCGACCGGTAGGACACGCCGAGGAGGTCGCGGCCGTACTCGTTGAAGGCGGAGCTGGGGATGACGACGAGGTCGGGCGGATCGAGCCGCCGCTGCTCCCTGAGGTAGTGGACGATGTCCTGCGCCACGAGGAGGTCTCCCATGGAGACGGTGCCGCCGAAGTATGAGGGGGGCACGACCTCGAGGCGCAGACCCGGCACGTCCCTGGGCAACCCGAACAACTCCAGGAGGCGCGAGGCGGACCGGTGCATCAGCCACGACGTCACGAGCATGGGGCGTGTGGCTCTTCCCGTTGCGATGAGGGCCTTGAGGCGAGGCATGGCGCCGCGGTCGATGTCGTCGCACACGAAGATCCCGTAGGGCGATCGATAGTCTTCGAAGGCGTAGGGGTAGGAGTCTTTCTCGAGGAATGGGATCGTGCGGGTCAGGCGCTCCCCCGACCGCAGGAGGCGTATCGTGACGTCCCTGCGGTTCACGGCCAAACGGACCAGGGCCCGCAAGGCGTCCGCACGCCAGAACATGGGGACGCCGTTGATGGCGGTGATGTAGTCACCGGCCTGCACGAGCCCGGCGGCCGGCGAGCCTTCCACCACGCCGAGCACGACGGGGAGGTCCCAGAACCGGACCCAGCGGAGCTGCTCGAACTTGCTCGGCTCCACGATGATCGGGCACCTCACGCGTGGCCTCAAGGTGCCCACGCGCTCCACGACTCGTTCCCACAGCTCCTCGACGTCGAACCGTGGTCGGGGGGAGAACCACGCGGTATACCCCGGGAGCCTCACGCGGATGTGCCCCGCGCCGCACTCCGCGAGGGCGAGGATCGTGGCCTCGACGTCGTGGAGAGGAGGCCAGGGCACGAGGCTCGCCGAGAAGGGGATGCGCTCCTCTGCGAGCAAGTGCAACGCACGGCGGACCCGCGCAGGCGCGCGGTCGGCGAGCACCTCACGGCGGAGCCGGTCGTCGAGGGTGTTGACGGAGACGTTCACGAACAGGGGACGGAACGCACCGAGCCTTCGCACAAGGGCGGGCGTGAGGGCGACCCCGTTGGTCTCGAGGGAGATCGGTTCACGGCTCGAGGCGCGGACCGCCTCGAGGGCGGGCAGCAGACGAGGGCTCGTGGTTTGCTCGTCGGTGGAAGGAACGGTCTTTGGGAAGAGGCGCAGGGAACGTCGGAACAGCGTGAGGCGATAGGCGAACTCGTCGTCCCCGATGCGGCCATGCGCGCGTCGAATGGCCGGCGGGTTTCCCCTCAGGTAGCAGAACGCGCACACGATGCGGCACGGTCCCGCCACGTACTGGAGGAGATCGTTCGGGTCGTGCCCCGAGCGCTCCGCCCACCTCTCCTGGTCGCGGAACGAGAACCCCGCGATCTGGCGCTCGATCCCCGCCCGATCCACAACCTCAACGACGCGCAGCGCGTGGGTGAGCAGAGAGGCGACGAGGAACACCATAGGGGAGGAGCGCGCGTAGAGGGCCGGGTCGTCGAACCCGGGGCTCGGGGTCAAGACGAGGGGGTCCGTGCGCGGCACCAGGCCCCCCACCTCGACCTCCTCGCCCCCGGCGTGGAGGACCACGAACTCAAGGAGCTTCTCGAGCGACGACCGCGCGATCACGAACGCAGCCCCGTCCGATGCGCCGTTGCCCCGCGCGGGGATCGCCTCAGGTGCCCTCATCCCGGAACCGATTCGTGATGGGGAGCCTTCGGTCTCGCCCGAAGGCCTTCGACGTGATCTTCGCCCCCGGGGGTGCCTGCCGACGCTTGTACTCCGCCCGGTCCACGAGGCGCGCCACCCGCCGCACGAGCTCCCGCTCGAATCCGCGCAGAACGATCTCGTCCACCGGGAGATCCTCCTCCACGTAGGCCTCGAGGATGGGATCGAGCACCTCGTACGGGGGCAGGCTGTCGGTGTCCTTCTGGTTGGGCCGGAGCTCGGCGCTGGGTGCCTTCGTGAGGAGCCGCTCCGGGAGCCATGGCCCGCGGGCGCGGGCGTTGCGGTAGGCGACGAGCCGGAACACCATCGTCTTCAGCACGTCCTTGATGACGGCGAACCCACCGGCCATGTCCCCGTACAAGGTCGCGTAGCCGCAGGCCATCTCGCTCTTGTTCCCCGTCGTGAGCACGAGGTAGCCGAACTTGTTCGAGAAAGCCATGAGGAGGTTGCCGCGGATCCTGGCCTGGATGTTCTCCTCGGTGATGTCCTCCTTCAGGCCGGCGAAGGTGGGGGCGAGGAGCCTCCGGTAGACCTCGACCGCCGGGTCGATCGGGATGGTAGTGAGCGAGATGCCGAGGTTGCGTGCGACCGCCTGCGCGTCCTCCCTGCTGTGAGAGGAGGTGAAGGCGCTTGGCATGAAGAGCGCGTGGACGTGCGCCGGCCCGAGGGCATCCACCGCCACCGAGGCCACGAGGGCCGAGTCGATCCCGCCAGACAGGCCGAGCACCACGTCGGTGAATCCGTTCTTGCGCACGTAGTCCGCGGTGGCGAGCACGAGGGCTTGGTAGATCTCCTCCTCCTCACACGAAGGGTGGTGCAGGGCAGGAGCAGGAAGGGGACTCGAAGGTCGAGGCGGCAAGGCGAGGGGGACAATCCCAGACCCGTGGGGAGCAGTGGTAGCCCTCCTTGGCGCTACGGGCACATCCACGACGAGGAGGGTCTCGGAGAACCCCTCCGCCTGCGCGAGGACCGTGCCGGTGTGATCCACCACGAGGCTGAACCCGTCGAACACGAGGTCATCCTGACCACCCACCATGTTCGCATAGGCGATGGCCGCGTGCGCCTCGCGGGCTCGAGTGCACACGAGCTCCTGGCGCTGGCGCCACTTGGCACGGTGGTAGGGGGAGGCGCTCAGGTTCACGATGAGGTTCGCCCCACTCGCGGCCTCGTCGCGGTGCGGCCCTTCTGCGTGCCAGATGTCCTCGCAGATGGTGAGCCCAATGGCCACGTCGCCGCAGTCGAGCACGGTGCCGCCCCCTCCAGGCTCGAAGTACCGCTTCTCATCGAACACCCCGTAGTTGGGGAGGAGGATCTTACGGTACACGGTAACGATGGATCCGTTCTGGAGAACCGCTGCGGCGTCGAACCGCCTGTCTGCCTCCCAGTCGACGAACCCCACGATGAGGGGCATTGGCCCCGAGGAAGCCGCGAGCCGCCGCAGGGCCGCGAGGTTGGCCGCGATGAACGAAGGCTTGAAGACGAGGTCTTCCGGAGGGTACCCGGTGATCGAGAGCTCGGGGTAGACGACGAGCTGGGCCCCCAAGCGTGCTGCCTCCTCGGCCATGCGCCTGACCGAGGCCTCGTTCGCCGTCACGTCCCCGACGACGTGGTTCACCTGTGCGAGCGCGATCCGTACCGTGGGCATGTGAGAACCCTCGTTTCTCGGGAAGTGCCCCGTGGGGAGCCCTTCGCGTTGCGTCAAGCCATGCGAGGATGTACCTTGTTCCCTCGATGAGACGGGAGGGATGTCGTGCACAACGTGTATTCTCTCCGCAACGGCGCCGCTCCACGCGCCCTGCCCCTGCTCGTGGTGGCGTTTGCCCTGCTCGTCGTGCCCCACGCCTGGTTGTCCCTCACCCCCTTGAGGATACTCCTCGCCGCGGCCCTCGTCGGTGGCGGGTTCCTCCTTGCTTCATCCAAGCCCGACCGTTCGGTCGTACCCCCCCAGCCCCGCACAGTTCCTTCCCCGCACCCGCACGGGACCGCTCCGAAGCCCCAGGCCATGTCGGACGGCCTCCTCAGGATCGCGGCCGACCAAAAGAAGACGATCGAGGAGCTGCGGGCAACGGTGCAGAGCCTCGAGAAGCAAGTCGCGGGTATGCGGCTCCAACTCGGGGTCGAGGTGGAGGGGGAGGAGGTCTCGCTGTGGGCGGAGGAGTTCTTCGCGCGGATCCTCCGGTCCGAACTGTGGCGCTCCCGGCGTACCCAGCGCCCGCTCTCGCTGTTGGTCATCGAGTTCACCGACGAGAACGCACTGCGCCGCCAAACCCAAGTGTCTTCCGGCGTCGATTCCTCGGTGTGGCAGGACTATGCCCAAACGATCTGTCGCGCGGTCCGCGGCGGCGACCACGTCGGCCTGCTGCCGGGAGGCTCGCTGTGTGTGCTCCTCGCCGAGACCGCTCCCGAGGCGGCGAAGGTCGCACGGGAACGGTTGGTGAAGCTCATCGAGAAAGACCTCCAGCGGAGCGCCGCCCAGGGAGCCTCGGTGCTCGTCGATACCGCGATCGTCTCTTTCCCCCGTGACGGCAAGGATCTCGACGAGCTGCTCCTCGCGGCCCGCAAGACGATCTTGCGCGCCCAGAGGGACAGAAGGACCGCCTGAGCGACGCCGGTCTCTGGCGACACCCGCGCGGGGTCGCCGGACGGATTCCCTACACCTTCTCCGCGAGTTCGAGGAAGCGAGCGTAGGGGATCGCGGTCCAGCTCTCGGCGCTCACCGCACCGGCCGAGCGGCTCACCATGGAGACGAGGGTGGCCTCCTCCTCGTTGGCCGCCTCGAAGATGTCGAGGAAGTCATACGCGCCGAGCAGGGCATAGTGCGCGATGAACTTCACGCTTGGGCACAGCTCGCGTACCCGCTTCCGCCACTCCCTCCCGATCTCCCGGCGGTGCTTCATCTCCTTCGCCAAGTCTGGACCAAGCTTCGTCATGAGCACGTAGGTCGGCATGGCTTCCCTCCTAGAAACTCCACGAGGTTGACGACCACCTCTAGGCTACGGTTGGGGAGGTACCCGCCGCAAGAGAAAAACGCCCATCGGCTCGATGCCTCCGTTCACTCGCCGAAGCCGAGGAACAAACGCGTGAAGCTCGAGGTACCATTGACGGAGGTCATCATGGGCGTCCTTCGACTCGCGCTCATCGTGTGGCCCCTGCCCGTCGGGCACGTGGGTGGTGACGTGTGTTCCGCGCCCGCGGTGAAGGAGAAAGCCGTGCCGTCCCCTGAATCGGGGAAGCTCGCGCGTGCCATCCGTCGGCTCCAGGCTCCCCCTGGCGAGGCGCGTGCCAAGGCGCACGACCGCACGGTGGTGCTCCTGGGGGGGGAAGCTCACCGCGCGCATTGGGGCCTGTGGAGGGGAGGCGAATCCGCTGACAGCGACCCGGAGTGCTCGTATCTTAGCTCGGTTTTCGCCTAATCCTCTCCGCAGAGGTTCTCCGTGCCCACCTCCCTTGGTCTCGTCGGACTGCCGAATGCCGGCAAGACGACGGTGTTCAACGCGCTCACCGCTGCGGGAGCCCCTGCCCAGAGCTACCCGTTCTGCACCATCGAGCGCAACGTCGCCGTAGTCCCGGTACCCGATCCGCGGCTGGAAGCCCTCGCGGAGCGCCTCTGGCCCGAAGAGGTGAAGCCCACCACGATCGAGGTGATTGACATCGCGGGGCTCGTGCGGGGGGCGCATGCGGGAGAGGGATTGGGGAACCGGTTTCTCGATGACATCCGGGGCGTGGATGCCCTGTTCCACGTGGTCCGCTGCTTCGAGGCGCCCTCCGTGCCGAGGGCCGGGGGGTCTTCTTCTCCCGTGGAAGACCTCCGTCTCGTGGACACCGAGCTCATGCTCGCGGACCTGGCCATCGCCGAGAGGAGGTTCGAGCAGCTCGCGAAGAAGGCGAAGGCAGGAGGGGGGTGCCCGAAGGAGCTGGAGGCCTTCCGTGCGATCGTCGAAGGCCTGCGAGCCGGCTCCCCTCTCGCGCTCTCGGAGCTCCCGCAGGAGGTGCGGGCCGAGGTCGCGTCCGCGCGCTTCCTCACGATGAAGCCCAGCATCGTGGTCGCGAACACGGACGAGGGAACCATGGAGCACGAGGCCTGGGATGCGCTCGTGCGTGCCGCTGCGCCTCGCAGGGTCATCCCGTTCGCCGGAGCGCTCGAGGCGGACCTGGCGGCCATGGCCCCGGAGGACCGGGAGGCACTGCGACGGGAGCTAGGCCTGGGGGAAAGTCGGGTCGAGGAGCTCGTGCGCGCGGGCTTCGAGCTCTTGGGCCTGATCACGTTCTATACGGTGGCACGGAACAAGCTCCACGCGTGGAGGATCCGGCGAGGGGCGACGGCCCTGGAGGCGGCCGCGCTCATCCATTCACAGATCGCCGAAGGGTTCATCCGTGCCGACGTGTTCCGCGCGGACGACCTGCGGGAGGCCGGGTCCGTTGCCGCCCTGCGCATGGGGGGCAAGGTGCGCAGCGAAGGCCGTGACTATGAGATCCAGGATGGTGAGGTACTGTATGTCCATTTCCACTCTTGATCGGGGAGATCCCCCCGTGATGACGCGGGTGTAGGAACCATGCACCTGCTCATCCTCGCCGCCATCGCCGCCGTGGGATACATACTGGGAACCAATTTGTCCCAGGGGGACCCGAAGGTCATCGCCGCGGTGCTCGCCTTCATTGGCGTGATCGCGAGCTTCTCGAAGCCTTTCACGGTCCTGCTCCTGCTGCTTCTGCTGTCGCCATTCCATGGGATCGCCCGCGCGTATGTGCTCAGCCCCACGACAGCCCTGTGGAAGGAGTTCCTCGCGGTGTGTTTGACCGTGGGGTGGCTCGCGCGGCAGATCGTGCGGCGGCAGAAGTTGCGCCCGAATGGCCTCAATACGCCCATCGCCCTGTTCACCGGTCTCACGATCATCCACGCCTTCACGTCACCTACGCTGCTCCAGGGTCTTTACGAGCTGAAGAAGATGGTCCCGTTCATCCCCGTCTTCTTCTTCGTCGCGAACAACCCGCTCACGAAGCCGCAACTCAAGCGACTCATGAGTGGGCTGCTGGCGGTGGGAACCCTCACGGCGCTCATCGGCATCCTCCAGTGGATCGTAGGCGGGCCGTGGCTGTTGCGCCACGGACTCATGTATGTGGGGCGCAACGTGGCCTATCCGTCTGCCGCTTTCCTCAGGGCATGGTCCACCTACGGAGGTCCCGGCTTCTTCGCGGCGAACCTCCTCGTCTACCTCTACATCGCCACCGCGCTCTTCGTGAGCCCGGGCGAAGAGGTAAGACGAGGGCGCATGTTGGCCACCATGGTCGTTCTGTTCACCGCCTTGGTCTTCACCATGTCACGCGGGCCCGTCCTCCTCTTTGGCATCGGCCTGCTTGCCCTCAGCCACCTGAGCGGCCGAAGGAGCCCGCTGCTCTTGGTGATGCTCGCGGCGATCGCGATCGTCGCGGTGTTCCCCTCGGCGGTGCGCGAGAGGGCGGCGATGACCTTCGGGCGGGAGGACACGAGCTGGCAGTTCAGGGTATGGTTCCTCACGAACGTGGGCATTCCCGACATGATCAAGCACCCACTCGGTGCAGGCCTCGGCACCACCCGAGGCTTCAACTACGGGGTCGTGACCACCCTGGCTCAGGCCACGGGTTTCACGGCGGAGTTCGAACGGCTCGAGGGGGGGACGGAGAACGGCTACCTCCACATCGGCATCCAGATGGGCTTCCCTGGGCTCGTGGTCTTCGTGTGGATCTTCGTCGCGTTCTTCGCGACCGGGTTCTCCATCTTCCGTCGGCTCACCGATCCCTACCTGAGGGCCGTGGCCCTGGCTGCCTTGGCCGTGAACCTCGAGGTCACGGTGGGCAACATGCTCGGCGTCGCCTTCGATGCCTTCCCGCTCGACCTCTACTACTGGTTCATGGCCGGTATCCTCGTCTCGTTGCCCGAGGTCGAGGCGTCGTTGCATCCGCCCACGCCCCCGTCCGGCGTTTCGCCCTCGAGTTCGTGAGCCAGTCTCTCCCGGGCCGTCCCGCCCAGCGGGCAGGCGTGGTGCGTGCGGATCTCCACTACCTCTCGGTCGCCGACCTCTTCCCCCCAGAACGTTTCGGTGGGTCGGAACGCGTGATCGGTGAGCTGAGCACCGCGCTCGCCCGGCGCGGCAAGAGGGTCGGCATCATCGCCGGAGGGCTCCAGGCGCGTGAGCCTGACCTGCGGGACCAGGTGAAGGTTTGGAGGATTCCCGTGCGTATCGCCCCGCTGCCCGCGCTGTTCCTGACCTCGTACATGAGGTTCCGGAGGATGCCCTTCCTGCCCCTCGGAGAGGGTGGCGCGCTCCTGCTCCACCACCCGCTTTCCTCCTGGGGGCTCCTTAGGGCGGGCCATGGTCGGCGTTTCCGGCGTATCGCGTTCTTCTATGGGCCGATCGACGAAGAGTGGGCCTGGCACTGGCGGGGTGTGCGCAGGATTGGATCACGGCGGGTGGTTTCTCCTCTCGTGGTCGGGGTCATGCCTCGGCTCCTGCGGCGCATCCAGCAACACGTGCTCCGTCAGGCGGACAGGATCGTGGTCCTGGGATCCTACACCGAGGCGCTCGCCCGCGGCCTCGTGCTCGAGGGGCAACCGATCCATGTGGTCCCACCTGGGGTCGATCTTGAACGTTTCCACCCCCCGACATCGAAGGCCCGCGAGAAGCAGGACCTGGGATTCCCTCCCGACGCGCCCGTGGTGCTCTCGGTTCGACGCCTCGTGCCGCGCATGGGGTTGTCGACCCTGCTGGAGGCAGCCTGGTTGCTGCGCCGCTCGCAGCCACGGCTCCGAGTCGTGATCGTTGGCACGGGCGAGATGGCACCCCGTCTCATGCGCGAGGCGGCGGCCATGGGCATCGCCGACTCCCTCGTGCTCGCGGGCCAGGTGACCGACGACGAACTCGTGACGTACTACCGCGCCGCGGATGTCTTCGTGCTCCCCAGCACGGCGCTCGAAGGATTCGGGCTGGTCACCCTTGAGGCGCTCGCCTCCGGGGTGCCGGTAGTGGGAACCGCCGTGGGCGAGACTCCGTGGATCATCGGTGGCAAGCCTCCGTTGGGGCGCGTCGTTCCCCCGGGTGATGCCCAGGCCCTGGCCCTCGCATGCGAGGAGGTCATCCTCCAGGGACCTACGGCAGGAGCCTGCCGCGAGTTCGCCGCGCGCTACAGTTGGGACGAGATGGCCAGGAGGCTGGAGGACATCCTGGGAGGGGTTGTGTCGTGAGGCCGATTCGCGTCATGCACCTCGTGCACATGCCAGGGCCGGGGGGAACCGAGGCGGTGGTGAGCAACCTCCTCTCGTGGATGCCCCCGGGAGTCGTGCAGGCCCTCGCGTGCCCACCGGGAGCGCTGGCGGAGTCTGCCCCGTGCTCCGTGCGGGTTTACCCGGTCCCTTTTACCCTCGTGCGTCGGAGCCGGTCGCCCCTCTCCATGGCGCGGGGTCTGCGTCGAGTGGGCGAGGTGGTCAGCGCCTTGGAACGGGCTTTGGCAGACTTCCAGCCCCACATCGTGCATGCCCATGCGGCGAAGGCCGCCATCCTCGCCTCGCGCTGCCCAAGCCGGACGCGATGGTCGTTGATCTGGCACCTCCACGACTACCTTCCCTTGGGGCCCCTCCGGTCCCTTTGGATTGCGCGTGCACGAGACGCGGCGGACAGCATCCTCGCCGTTTCCCACGACGTGGCCCGCTGCGTCGGGGGACGTCGTCCTGTGGTCATACACAATGCGCTCCCAGACATGGCGGTGGCGGGCCCGGACGAGGGACGGCGCGTGCGGGAGTCCTTGGGGCTGCCAGAGAGTACTCCGCTCCTCGGGTACGCCGGCCGGCTAGACCGGGAGAAGGGGGTGGGAACCCTTCTGGAGGTGTTCCGAATGGTCCTGCGCGAGGCTCCCTCTGCCCACCTCCTCATCGCCGGATGGTCGGCGTTCGGTGAGACCGGGCTCGTGGCCCTCCGCCGCCTCTCACGGAGGCTCGGCGTGGAAGGCAGCGTCCACTTCCTTGGGCGCGTGCCCAACCTGGCGTCGCTCTACCGGGCCCTCACGGTCTTCACCCACCCGGCCCCACGCGAGCCGTTCGGCCTGGTGATCCTGGAGGCACTGGCCTCTGGGGTCCCGGTCGTCGCGTTCCGCTCCGGGGGTCCCCGGGAGATACTCGACGACTTCGATCCTTCGCTCACGGTGCCCGTGGGTGACCTCGAGGCGTACGCCCAGACCGTGTGTCGCCTCCTCTCCGACGACGCGATGAGGCGGCGGGTTGCGGAGGAAGGGCCCCGCTACGTGAGGGAGAGATTCTCGCCGGAGGCGCACTGCACGGCCTTGCTCGCGCACTACGGGAGCCTCATGCGGCCATGAACCTGGAGCTGCTCTCCCTCCTGCGTTGTCCTTCCTGCGGGGGAGAAGGGGGATTCGACCTCGCGGTCGTGGAGGAGGACGAGCGCGAGGTGGTCCGAGGCGCCCTCAGGTGCCGCGCGTGCGGGGACGAGTTCTCGGTCCACGGAGGGATCGTGGACCTCCTTGGTCCGTGTTCGTCGGCGGCGACCCAGGAGCGAGAGGTGTACCGAGCGAGCAGGGCAAACCTCTTGGAGAGGATCAAGGACATGAGTCCCCAACGCCAGGCAGAGGAGCTTCGACGGATCGCCTTCATGGAGCACACGGGCGATCATTTTCGTCTCAGCTCCGCCCTCAACCTCGAGGCGGCGCTGGCGATGGTGAGCCCGCGTGGTTTCGACTGGCTCCTGGACCTCGGCGCCGGGTCCGGCTGGCTCACGTCCCGATGGGCGAGGCGAGGGTTTCGGTGCGTGGCGGTGGACATCTCACAAGACCTGAAGCTCGAACTCGCCCCCCTCGTGATGCGAGAAGAGGGGGTCCTATTCGACCGAGTGCTGGCGGACATGACGAACATCCCCGTGCGGTCCGGTTCCGTCGCGGTGGTGTTCGTCTCCGCGTCCCTGCACCACGCCGAGGACCTCGCCAAGACCCTGTGCGAGGTGGCACGAGTGCTTTCCACTGGAGGGAAGCTCGTCGCCATCAACGAACCGATGCACGGCCTGCTCCGCCGCGGGGGGCAACGGTTCCTCGATCAGGCGGCCGCGGAGACCCCTGGTTTGCACGAGCGAAGCTTCAGCTACCTGGAGTGGCGGGCGGCGCTGCGGCACGCAGGACTCGTGCCTCGGTTCTTCTTCCCCCCCTACTACCGGGCGGTCCTCGACGGTGGGATCGATCCTCCCGCGTCCTCGCGCGCGTTCGTACGCTCGGCGCGATTCGTGTGGCGCACGCCCGTGCGCCACCTCGTCACATGGGGTCCCTGCATGGCCATGGCGCAGCTCGTCCTCGGCGTCAACGTGTGCATGGTGGCGACCAAGACGCAGAGGTGAATCGTGGGGAAGGACATCTCGGCCAGGACCCAAGGCATGGGCCTCCTCCTCGTGACCGCCGTTGGCGTCCTCGTGCGTGCGTGGCAGCTCGGCGCTCAGAGCCTCTGGCTCGACGAGGCCCAGTTCCTCCAGGCGGCCCTGCAGCCTACGGTGGCGGACCTCGTGCGGTTCCTCGTGGAGAGGGATTTCCATCCCTTCGTCTACCCAGTCCTCTTGCGAGTGTGGATCTCGGTGGTCCCTCCCACCGACGTCGCGGTCCGCGCGCTTCCCCTCGTCTTCGGTGTCGCGCTCATCCCCCTCACCGCGGCCTTGGCGCGCGCCCTCCTCGGCAGACGGGACGTCGCCCTCTTCGCCGCCGCGATCGTTTCCCTCAACTCGTATCACGTCTACCTCAGCCAGGAGGGCCGCCACTACACGTGGCTCGCCCTGGTGGGAACGCTCCATCTGCTCTCGTTCCTGCACACCCTTCGGGGAGGGAGTCGGTGGTGGCTCGCGGCGTTTGGAGCCACGGCGATCCTTGGTCTGTTCTCGCACTATCACATGCTCCTCCTGCTCGGAGGCGAGGCCGTCGTGTGTCTCTTCCGCCCCCGCAGGCTGACCCTTGGGGTATGCATCCTCCTGGCGGTAGCGTTCTTCCTCCTCGGGTGGGGGAGGCCTTTGCTCCTTCAGGCGCGGCGTCGCGCCCTCTGGGGTGAGGGACTCGTGGATCCTGGGCTGCACGCGCTCACCGTCATCGGCATCATTGTGAAGAACGTCGGCTGGACGGTCCTCGACTTCTCGACAGGCAACTCCCTGCGCCTGGTTGGGGACAAGGGGTTCGACGCCCCTGACCTCATCAAGGGGGCCGTGGGCGTGGGGGTGCTCGTGGGCGAGTGGCGCGGCGCGTGGAACCTCAGGCGCCCTGGCCCTGGTGGCGTACGCGGGATCCTCCTGCTGGGGTGCTTAGGGGCGCTCCCGGTGGCCGGGGCGATCGCAAGCGGGTTCCTCCAGGCAAACGTGTACGAGACGAAGTACGTGTCGTTCGTGGCCCCGCTCTGGGCCATTCTCCTCGCCACGGGGTGCCGAGCCCCGCTTCCCTCGCGGACCGGGGCGGCATCAGGCATCGCCCTCCTCGTGGGGCTGGTGCTGGCCGTGTGGTCATTTCACGCCGAGGCGATCCCGTGGAAGGAACAGTGGCGAGAGGCCGCTCGCATCCTCGAGGCTCGGTGGCACGCAGGGGATGTGCTCCTGCAGCGAGCCCCGTACACGTCTTTCTGCCTCGATCACTACCTCTCGTTCACCCCGACGCGTCTAGAGAGCGGCACGGCACGCTTCCCTGAGCCATCGAGCGCCGACTCCGCGTGGGCCGAATACCGTGGGCGAGGCACGGGGAGGCTTTGGGTCGTGCTCAGCCACGACGAGCACGCGACCCGCATGCTCCGTCTCCTGGATGCCATCCACCCTCGAGAGACCGGCTGGACCCTTCGCGGGATCCGCATCGCCCGCTACGCCGCGGAGAACCCATGAGGGTCATCTGGGTGAGCCCCTACCCCCCCTTCCCGGTGACCACCGGGGGGAGGAGACGGGTGGCGAGCCTCCTGCAGCGCCTCGCGCCGCGTCACCAGATCACGTTCCTTGCGTATGACCGGGGCGACGACCCTGCGGCCTGCGCCGCCTCTCGATTCCTGGTCCCTGACCTCCACCTCGTACCCAGGAGGCCGACGCGCAGCCTCGTGAACGCCGCCCTCTGGGCGGTGGGGCCGTGGCCGTTCATGGCGGTGGCGAATGGGTTCAATTGGGCCATGATCCGCTCGCTCCGCCGCCTCGCCCGGAGGGTTCGACCCCACGTCATCCACTGCGAACACTTCCACCTCTGGGGCGTCGTCTCCGCTGCCAGGGAAGAGGGTTGGCCACCGGTGGTGGTGAGCGAGCAGGGCGTGGAGTTCCTCGTGACGGAGAGATTCGCCTCGATCCCTCGCTCACTCCCTCTGCGACTTGGATTGCGCCTCGAGCTCGCAAAAGCCCGGCGGTGGGAAACGAAGGTCTGCCGTCAAGCGACGCGTGTCATCGCCGTGTCGCCGCACGACGCCGCGTTGCTTGGTGCCTTCGTCCCTCGCGAGAAGATCGCCGTGGTCGAGAACGGCGTGGACGTGAGCGAGTTCTCACCCGATCCGCGCGGGCTCGACCCCGAGTCGCGCATGATGCTTTTCATCGGGACCTTCTCGTTCTTCGGGAACAGGGACTCGTTGCGCTACCTCGCCACGGAGATCCTCCCCCGGGTGAGGGACGCCTGCCCAGACGCGTGGGTGCTCGTGGTGGGGGAGGACCCTCCAAGGATCGACGATCCGGCGATCCGGTGTGTGGGTACGGTCTCGGACGTCGTCCCTCACGTGCGAAAGGCCAGGATGCTCTTGGCCCCGCTGCGCACGGGCAGCGGCACCAAGCTCAAGATCCTCGAAGCGATGGCCTGTGGGATCCCGTTCGTGACCACATCGGTCGGTGCCGAAGGCATCCGCGGCGCCCAGGAGGCGGGCATCATCGCGGACGACACTGACGGTCTTGTCTCCGGTGCGATCCGCCTCCTCACCGACCTCGAGCTCGCCCGCAGGCTTGGTGCTCGAGGTCGCCAGATCGTCGAGGACGCCTACTCGTGGGACGTGAGCGCGAGCGCGCTCGAACGGGTGTGGCACGAGGCGGTCGCCACCGCGGAGGCTCCCCATGCTCCTCGAAGCGCGTGACGTGAGGTTCTCCTACGGGAGAAGGATCGCCCTCGATGGGCTCTCCTTCTCGCTCCCAGAGGGTACGACCGGGTTGCTCGGTCCGAACGGGGCAGGCAAGACCACGCTCGTGCGCCTGCTCCTGGGCCACCTGCCTGCACCCGCCGGGCGGCTGCGAATGAGGGGCATCGATCCCGCCAAAGACCCGCTCGAGATCCGTAGCATGGTGGGGGTGGTTCCCGAGGGTGACATCCTCGTGCCCGGGCTGAGCGCGGTGTCCTACGTCGCCTACGCGGGAAGGCTCGCCGGGCTACACGCGCGCGCGGCCATGGACCGCGCCCACCACGTGCTCCACGTCGTCGGCCTCGGAGCCGACCGGTACCGGCGGGTGGAGCACTACTCCAAGGGCATGCGGCAGCGGCTCAAGCTCGCCCAAGCGCTCGTGCATGACCCGCCTCTGCTCGTCCTCGACGAACCCACCGACGGCATGGATCCAGGAGGGCGCGCCGAGATGCTCGCCCTCCTCGCGGACCTCGCCTCGCGTGGGGGCAAGAGCATCCTCCTGTGCACCCATCTCCTCGACGACGTACAGCGGGTGTGCGAGCGGGCCCTCGTGATCGCCCGGGGCAAGGCGGTCGGTCTCGTGGAGCTCAAGGGGTCTTCGGGTGCGCCAGGAACCTATGCGATCCGGGCGACGGGGCAGGTCGCACTCCTCGCGGCCGCCGCCACGACTTTGGGCGCACGGCTGGAGGTGGACGAGCAGGGCGAGGGACTCCTCAGGGTCGCCCCCGAGCGTCTCGACGAGCTCGTGGGCCTCGCCGTGGACTGCGGGGTGGAGCTGAGGAGCCTCGTGGCCACGAGGGATCGGCTCGAAGACCTCTTCACCCGGCTCGTGAGGGAGGGACCGTGATCTCGACGTCCGAACTGCTCGAGGCGCGTCCGGTGGCGAAGGACCCATGGAGGACGGTGTGGGCGATGTACCTTCGTCGGCACCTCACGCGCCGCAGCGTGATCGTCGTGGTGGCACTTGCAAACATCCCGACGATCGTCGCAGCGGTACTCCTCTACCTCATCGGGCAGGGCAAGCAAGTCGGGCCGCTGAGCGGGGTCCTCCCAGGGATCGAGCTCAAGTTGGCTCGTCCGTTCGTCGACAACTTTCTCACCGCGACCGCCATCCTCGCGGGCATCGTGGGTCCCTCGAGCATCGCCGGTGGCCGCCGTGTCGGCGCCATAGTCTTCCACATGCTGCGGCCCATGAGGAGGCGCGATTTCGTGCTTGGTCAGTGGCTCGCCGTTTCGACGACCCTGTGCGGGACGAGCCTCGTACCGCTCGTGCTGCTGTTCCTCTTCGCGCGCCTCGTCATCCCTTCGCAGCTCCTCGGTGCCCTGCCCTGGCACGACCTCCTCCGCGTTGCCGGCGTGGGCGCAGGGATCGCGGGCCTCGTGGGACTCCTCGTCGTCGCCCTCTCGATGCACGCGGGGAGCACGAGGGGAGGGGTCCTCCTGTGGCTCCTCACCTACTTCGGCAGCAAGTTCGTGGCGGACGTGCTCGTTGCGGTGAGGCTGCGAGGGCCCGTACGGTGCCTCGCGGTGCCGGACATCCTCCGGCAAGGGGCCACGTATGGCCTCGAGGGGGTGCCCAGGATCGACGGGTGCGGCGCCTGGTGGGTCGCGGGGCTGGGCGTGCTCGTGGCGGGTTCTCTCGTGCTCCTGCGGAGGGGAGGTTACGTTGAGTCGCGGTGAGTCCGTCGTCAGGATCGAGAAGGTCTCGAAGTGGTACGGGGAGGTGCTCGGCCTCAGCGGCGTGACGATCGACGTGCCATCCGGTGTGGTGGGACTGCTCGGCCCGAACGGCGCGGGCAAGAGCACCCTCATGGGGATCGTGAGTGGCCTGCTCGCCCCTTCGGCCGGGAGGGTGACCGTGTTCGGCGAGGATCCCCGTTCCTGCCGTGAGGTGCGCGCGCGGATCGGGCTGTGCCCCGAGGCCGACGCGTTCCTCCCTGGCATGGGCTGCCTGGAGTTCGTCTCCTACCTCGGCCGACTCTCAGGGCTCTCCGCCTCGGCCAGCCGCTCACGTGCCCGAGAGGCGATGGATCGCCTCGGGCTCGCCGCCTTCGCCTCTCAGGATCCACGCACCATGAGCAAGGGGGAGCGCCAGCGGGTGAAACTCGCCCAGGCGCTCGTCCACGAGCCTCGCCTCCTGCTACTCGACGAGCCGCTCTCAGGCATGGACCACCTGGTCCGGATCGAGGTCATGGACCTCATCCGGTCCCTCGGGCAGGGAGGGACCACGATCCTCGTGTCCAGCCACGTCCTCTCCGAGGTCGAGGCGATGACCTCAGAGGTCATCGTGCTCAATGCAGGCCACGTGCTGGCGAGCGGCCACATCGGTGACATCCGTGCCATGCTCGATCGGTTCCCGCACCGCATCAGGATCGCCTGCCGCACGCCCGTGCCTTTGGCCAAGGCACTGCTCGACGGTCCCGGAGTCGTCGGGCTCGAACTCGGGGGAGAGTCGATCGTGGTGCAGACCATCGCACCCGAGCGGTTCTACCCCTTCCTCAACGCGGCGATCGCGGCGATCAAGCCCGGGGTGAAGGGATTCTTCGCGGAGGACCACGACCTCTCGTCAGTGTTCCAGTACCTTGTTCAGGGATCGCCGGCCATGGAACGGTCGTTCGGGCCGCACCGCCGGCCCGCTTCTGAGGGAGAAGAACGATGAACCGTGCGCCAGTCATCGCCCTGCTCGCCCTGATCGGATTCTGCACCCTGCTCGCGCTCGGCCTCCTCCGTGCACCACGCTCCCTGGTCGTGGCCCCGGCGCTCGTGCATCCTGGGGAGGGCCAGAGGGGACAGGCCCTCCCCACGGGGGAACCGCCCGCCCCACTCGTGGTCCCGCCCGAGTCGCTCGTGCCCGGAGTGACGAACCCCGAACTCCCCGACACGTCAGGCCACGAGGGAGTCGTCCCCGGCGGCGAGGGGGGAGGAGAGACGTCGGGGGGTTGAACGGATCACCACCGCAGCGGGTCTTGGGTGACCCGCCGCGGTACGTCACCTACTTGCGTTTCAGCACCGCGCGCCAGCCGGAAGGCTGGGGGAGCAGGCTCACGTGGCTTGCCTCCGACGCGCGTTCCACCGCGTAGAACATGTCAGGATCTACGCTGCGAGCCGCCTCGAGGATCCGGTCCAGGTCTCCCCTCGCACACAAGACGTAGATCAGCGTGCGCGGCCCGGTGCGCCCCTCCCCCCGGAAGAGGGTGTAGGGCTGGTTCATGGCAGTGAGCCTGTCCGCGATCTCCTTGCCGGCCTCGGCGGAGATGATACGAATGACCACGTAGCCAAACGCGAGCTTGCGCTCCAGCCAGATCCCCGTGGCTGTGCCGGCGGCGAACCCGCACGCGTAGGCGAGCAGGAGGAACGGGCTCTCCTTCACCCGGGCGATGACCTGCGACACGACGGTGATCCAGATCAACACCTCCAGGAATCCGAGGAAGACTGACATCTTCGTCCGGCCCTGCACCACCGCGATCGTGCGCACGGTGCCCAGCGAGACATCCACGATGCGCAGCAAGAAGACCGCGATCCCGAGTGCCCACAGAGGCCAGCCCTGCGTGAACCCCATCGGCGTTCCCTCCCCATGCGACGGAGGAATCCCTCCACCACGCCCGAAACATCCAACGAGGTGATGTTCGCTCCGTCGTACGAAGCGCGTCAACCCCCTCGAGAAGGCGGGAGACGACTACGGCCCCGGCCCTCACGCTGACCGACGGTCGCCGGCGTGGGCGCCCTCACCCTCGAGGGGATGGAGGCTGCCTGCACCGTGGGATCGAGACGGCGTCTACCTGCCGTCTCGACGCCCGTACGAAGGGATGCCCAATGTCGGCCCCTAGGTTCGAAGCTCTCCCCCCACTTCTCGTCGCGGCGAACCTGATCACGTCCCCGAAGCGATGCGTGCTCGTGGCGAGGTCCCGTGAGGGAGGCCAGCCTGATCTCCCCGCGAGCCCTGCGCGCCTGCCTCACGGGTCTGGAGATGAGCCCGGGCGCGTGCTGCTACCCGGAAGGTCACCCCCCGGGTGTCTCGGGGCCATCCCCCAGATCCGGGAATCGGATCGCGTCGGCCTCCTTCAGTGCCTGCTGGGCTCCGGTAGGTGTGGGGGGAACAGGAGGTAAGGCTCCTCGGCTTGCCTCGTCTCCTCGGACTAGAGGTGGCCCTCGGCCTGTCGGATGAGCGAACCCCCGACCGCGAGGACCGCGAACCCAAGCACGATCCACGGCAAGGGACGACGAGCAACGCGCCACAGATCGAGGAGGTTCTCCCTCCGCGCCCGACTCACGAGGGAGGGAGCGTACTGTTCCCTGTGCTGGACGACGTGGACCCTCCGGCGGAAATCGACGCTCCCGAAGAGCCCGATCGCGCCCCGGACGAACAGGAACCCGCGGTATGCCATGATGCCCGTCGCGCCCAACGCGATCGAGAACCCCGCCGTTTCGACGAGGGTGCCGGTGTAGTCACCGTGCGTGAGGAAGGCGCGCAGGGAGTCGCGCCAGAACGACCAGAGCATGGAGCAGAGGAGTCCTCCCAGGGGGAGAAGGATGAGGGAGCGCCTCATGCTAGGCTTCCTGACCTTCGACCTCGCTTGGCCATCGTCGCCCGAGTTCATTCTCCGGCGATGCGACCCGCGTCGCCATGGGTAGACCCGTGGCGCCCTCCTCGGTGACCAGCGCGTCGACCAGCCGCAGGGGCACGCGCTCGAATTGGATGTCCAGGAATGCCCAGGGGGCCCCTCCCCGAAGGCCACGGCGGGAGGGGGGAAGCCGGAAGAAGGAGGCCGCCTCAGGAAGGAGGACTTTGTGGCTCGTGGTGAGGACGACCCGGCGTGCGTTGGCCTCGCGCGCCGCGAGGCATAGCGCGAGGCTTCCCGCCTTATTCACGAAGGCGTCCGGGAGCACGGCGTCGGCGCCGAGAAGGACGAGTGAGGCCTCGGTGCAGAGCCCAGGAAGAGCCGCGTCGTGGGTGACGGTAACCCTTGGGAGGCGCCCCCCGAGTCGCCGCGCGAGGCCCTCACCTTCGAGACGTGGCCGCGATTCGGCCACGACCACCGAGGCGAGCGCGCCGGCCTCGCCGAGCGCGAGGATCGTCTCCTCCACCACGCGCGAGGCGCTCAGGGTCAAGACGTCCCACTGCCCGTGCCCCCGCCACCGGCTCACGAGCGCCACCGCCTCACGCGCGGCCTGACCCGGGGCGGCACGAAGCGTGTCCCGGAAGGCCCGCACGCGCGCCTCGGCCTGAGCCGGTTGGCCCCGAGCCAGGCAGGCGAGGTTCACGAGCGAAGCCATCATGGGCTTGGCCTGGAGGAGCCCCTCGATGATCGCCTCCGCCTCGGGCGAACCGAGGGCCTGGAGGAGGAGGTCCGCGGCCCGAAGGGTCAGGTCCGTCGCCCCGCTCACGTCATCGGAAGCGATGGCTCGCACGCCGTGGGGAAGCTCGTCTCGGTTCATCGTAGGTTCCTCTGTCGTTGCGTGCCCTCCGAGTGCATCCGGGCTCCCACCGCAGACACGAGGGATCCTGCGAGGGAAGTTGCACCTGTCGGGCCCTAGAGTCACCCCAGAAGGCCTCGCAGGAACCTCAGACGACCGGGATTCGCTGCGCCCACCCCTTGGAGGGGCCGAGCGGCTTGGGCCAAGGGCGAGGGGCCTTCAGTATCGCGGTCTTGGCATCTGACCTCAGCGCTCCCGCCCGTGGGAGCAACGGCACGGGGAATCGTATGGGGGGTGGCGCAGGAGGAGAACGGGATCGCGCCAAATGAAGCGGGGGTGTTGCGTCGAGACACAGCGAGCGTGACGACAAATCAACACCCCCCGGTGTCCTGCCTCCTTGGCGCGGCTCGCCTGGTCGCCGACCGTGATGTTGCTGATCAAGTCGCTGAGCTGGCCGACGGTGGTCTGCTTCGCTTCGGCTTTGAGGAGCGCCCAGTGCCCCTCGGGGGTCCAGAAGACGTTGACTCCGGGGTACGTGTCGGACTCTTCGGAGTCAGCGCCGTCGGTTACATGCGCGGGTCAGGCAGCCCGGAGGCCGAATTCACACAATCATCGCACCCGTTAGCGGGCTCGTAGTCAACGACGTGTCCCCTGTTGTCTGTTTCCACTCGGCAGCACTGCAAAAGCACTTCACGCAGCATTCTGCGCGCCCGCTGGACGCGTGATTTCGCTCCCGAAAGCGACAGCCCCTCCCTTGATGCCATCTCACCCTGCGTCATGCCCTCGAACTCTGCGAGCGTTAGCGCGTGGCGGTACCGCGGGCAGCTCGTCGAGAAGCAGCAGTAGGCAACGTGCTATTTCTTGCTCAAGGAGGTTGTCTTCACCGGCTTTCTCGCTGATCAGATCCTCCGTCAACTGCACGAACGGTTTCTGTGAACGATAGTAGTCCACGAGTGCATTGCGGGTGATTTGATACAACCACGGCCGCAGCCTGTCGGGGTCCTTCAGGTCGGGCCAGCGACTATGGGCCTTGACGAAGACATCATGCACAAGGTCTTCGGCAATCGATGCGTCCCGCACTCGCTTGAGGACGAAGCGGAGAAGCTCTGCGCGGTACGCTTGCCAAGTCCTAGCCACTTTGCTCTCGTGAAACGTTCTCATGGGCTTCACGGACAACCGCACGTTGCGGGCTCATCGGGATTGTAACACCAATTTCTCTCATCGGGGGCGCAACGGGTCTCTTGTTCTGCCGACGCGCAGCAGCATCCGCTCTCCGAGCGCCGCATGGCTGCCTTACTCCCGAAGAACCGGCGCAGGTTCTCGGGGACATCCTCATAGGCAGAGCGGCCACCTTCAGCCTTGCCGGTGTCACCTATCTCCCTCAAGAGCGCCTCGACAATTGGTCCCACAGGGGCCTCCGTGTATTCCTTAACCTTGGTAGGGCCAAACGCGGCAACTCGTGCCTTCGTCGGATCCGCACAGGTCCGTGCACGAATCGCACTGGCTTTCAATGGTCTCGAGGACGATGTCCTTGCCGTTGATCCGGACGGTTGGAGAGGCGAAGAACCGGTACTGGCGCGCCTGCTCTTCCGATTCAATGATTAGCCTTCTGACGTTCACCTGAACCCCGGTCACTGCCAACGCCGGCTGAACGATGTTAATCGCTGTTTCGATGTTCTGGAGCGTCCCCACGCAACGGGTGCAACTGGTCAGATCGAGTGCGAGCAGTTCAATCTTGATGAGCCTTGGCCCTGCACCACCTGTCCGCTTTGCTGTTTGATAGTCCGTGTGTATGAGTCGCCCTCCTCTTGGCAGCCGCCTCGCCCGATGCGAGACCTTCACCATAGGAGACGGATGGCACTCAGAAAGGACGCAAGGACTTGGCTGGGTAACGGCACCGAGCTCGCGCCGCGGATCGCAGTGGAGTTGACGTCCGCCAAAGTGGCGGGCTAGCATGCCGTCCTTGGTTCCATAGCCCTGAGTAACTCCTTCGCTGATCTCCGGATAACTCCCCTGATACTGCGAGCGTACTCTTCGCCTATCCTATAGAGCTCATCGCCCAGTGCGGGTACTTGCAGAGCTACATTGACAAATCCTTTCAGCGCATGGCCAGCATGCTTGCCGTTCCACACGGCTAGCGCCTCTTTTAACAATGGATAGGCGCTCTCTGCAGCCGACCTGCCTGTTGCTGCGTAGTTCGCAATAGTGTCGATAGCGTAGTCACGAACGATCACGCTCGAATCCGTACGAACCTTCTCACTTAGGGTCGGAAGCAAAGAGGCAATGACCGTGGGAACAGATGCCGCGATGAAGGACAGCGCGTGCATTGCTTCCCAGCGCACCCGAGTCGTTCTGTGGTTCAACAGGGCTGCCAAAGCTTCAGCGTAATGTGCTACCCAATCGGGATGCTGCTCTGCAACCTGCGTCAGCATTTCGGCACAGTCGCCTACCAGAGCCGCATTCTCACTCTTGAGACCTCCAGTCCCGCCCCGCGCCCGGGTACTTGCGCGAGAGCGCACCAGGGAGCTCCACATGACCGTCGGGGATGTTCGTAGCCGTGGAACTCGATCTATCGCCGGATCCAGGAAACGGAGGCCTCATCCGTTCGCAGGCTGTAGTGCCGGGATCGGAGGGCCCCGACGACGCGATCGTAGAGTCGCGGCTCGGGACGATCCACGAAGAAGCCGAGAGGTCGCGGACGCCTACCTTTACCCCTGAGCACCTTCAGAAACCTTGCTCGCCCACGGTGCGACCATGGCTCACCGATTCGCCAGCATGACGCTCGGAGAGGGCACCTCCCTGCGGACGAGCGCACTGCCTTCGACCGACGGTTGCCGGAAGCCGCCTGAGCATCGTCAGAAGCAGGACAAGGGGATTCTCGGAAGACACGGAGCTGAAAGCAAGCCTCATGTCCCGAGGCAGGTTGCGCGTACTCAGGCTTCTCAAGCCCGCGGCCCTCGCGGAATCTGTTGCGAGCTGCTTCAGGCGGCACATAGACCGCCCGAAGCCGGGACGCTCCCGGCAGCGCTTGCGATACTGAGAAGCGAAGGACCAGGAGCGGGCCGCGAGCAGCAAACGGCCGCGAAAGGACGCGCGTATCCGGGCCTTGGGAAGCGAAACGCCGGCCGCAGCGCTGGAGAAACCGAGCGGCGGCGTTCGCACGCTTCGGAGACTCCGCTGCGCCGCGAGCGGGAGGCGAACGTGTGGCGCCGCGATCGCCAGGCGGGCAGGCTCCGGCGAGACCGAAGGCCGCCGCGACGGAGCGGGCCACCCGGGTGCGGCAAGATGCTTCGCGGAGGCATCGGCTCCCGGGGCGCGCGGGGGGTGGAGCGAACATGTGGGAGAGATCCGACGGGCTGCATCCCTACCCCACAGCGAATGCGTCCATCCTGAGGGCGCGACGCTGACTCAATAAGGAGGAGTCGCAGAGGGTCGTCAAGCCCAGGAACGGGGGCGCGCGTGATCGCAGACGCCCTGGGCAGGTTCACCGCGGAGGGGCGGTATGAGAGAAGGGGGAGGAGCAAGGACGCATTCCTTCCTGTCAACCCGTCTTGAAAGGGCTCTTCTTCACCCGGTCTCAAGAGGACCTCTTCTTCCCTCCCCACGTCCCGGGTCTCCCCCGCTTCGCCCCGGTGCGCAGCTCCTTGGAGTGCGGCGGCCATGCCGTCGGTTGCCCCCGCACCGCTGGATGCGGGGCTTTCGCGTGCGGGAGCCGGGCTCCCGCCCTCCAAGGCGCAGGCACGCCTGCGCACTCCACAGGGCGCCACGTTTGGTGTGAGGGAGAGAACCGGGGGATACGGAGGGAACTGCCTCGCCGGTGATTCCAGGACAAGACACGCCGGCGTCGACAACTCCCGACGCTGAGGCGTGAGGCATCCTGTCTTCTCTTCGTGAGAGGGGGAGTCGCCGGTCGGCAGGGCCAGGGCACGGGAGGAGGCAAGGTCCCCCCTGCGAGCTCATTTCGTTCGGTGTCGACGGTGGCGTTTCCCGGCTGCCTGCTTACCCCCTCGCCCTCTCCCGTCGGGAGAGTGGAGGTGTCTGCCAGATGCCCGCTCAGGGCCCCTTTCTCCGAGAGAGAAGGCAGGGATGGGGGACGAGCCAGTACCGGCAAGGAGGGTTTCCTCCGTCCCTGTCGCTCCATGGGCCTGTTGGGTCACGCTGCGCTGGCTTAACCTTGGGGCTACTGCCGTCCCCAATAACGGATTGCGTTTGCCGTCGAGTCGAACTCCCATCGGAACTCCTCTTGTTTCATCCCGCTCGCACTCACTCCACTCTCTGGTCCTGATACTCCGGCGGCTAGGCTCTGTGGATCCGTTTCATCGTGGGTCTCTCTCTTCTCCCACCTGTTGGGTTGTCAACGAAGGCGGGTCAACTCGAGTGTCGCCTGCAGGAGACATTCAGTCGGTGTGTACGGAGGGGATGGACATCGAGGCGACATCACGGTAGTGACAGTCGGAGCCCAAGGCCGACAGTTTTCGCCATTCCTTGACGGAAGGGGGAGAGCCGATGTGCATGGGGTCTGACCCCATTGGCGCTCTGGAGACGGGCGCGGCGCAGCGGATCGAGCTGCGCAGGAACCCCGGATGCCGAGAGGCCTCTTGACGGACCCCTGGGCCACATGGGTAGAGCACGCTGGGAGAGGAGCACACAGTGATGGACGACTCGTGGATCACAGGATGGCAGACTCGCCGCGGTTGGGGGTGGGCAGCATGGTGCGCAACCTGTGCGATGCTGGTCGCCGGATGTCGGACTCCGGTACCACCCGTGTTGGACATGGTCGCGATCCAGGGAGGGACCTTCCGGATGGTGTCTGATGCGGGCGACCCCGACGAGAGACCCGTAAACGAGGTCACATTCAGCGACTTCCTGATCTCGAGGTTCGAGGTGACCCAGGCAGTGTACCAGCGTATGATCGGGCCAATCCCTCCCGATTCGTGGGCGAGAAACTTCCAGTGGAGAACGTGAGCTGGTATGACGCGGCACGCTCCTGCAACGCGCTCAGTCGGCGTGGAAGGCTGCGTCCCTACTGCAACGAGGATACGTGGGAGTGTGATTTTGCCGCAGACGGCTACCGGCTTCCGACGGAAGCAGAGTGGGAGTACGCGTGGAGAGCAGGTACGACCTCGGAACCCTACTGGGACGGTGCGGACGGCAACCTGTTCTGTTGGCATTTAGGCAACTCAAATCGCCAGACGCATGACGTTGGTACACGTGTGCCCAACTCCTGGGGATTGCATGACATGAGCGGGAATGTCTGGGAGTGGTGCAACGACTGGTATCGAGCAGACTCTTACGCCCATTCCGCCACTCGTGACCCGGTCGGGCCCCCCACGGGCGTGGGCCGGGTGATCCGCGGCGGGGTGTGGGGCAGTACCTTTGCGCAGTGCCGGTCGGCGAATCGGAGCTGGAGCCTCCCTGGACGGACCTATTCGACCGGGGTTCCGGCCCGTTCGAAGGGCCGGACGACGCTCGATGTAGCTGGGCAACCCCGCCTGCTAGCGGACGTCGCGGAGACTCAGCTTCGCTCCCCGCTGCATCGCTTCCTCCAGCACATCGGGAGGAAGCCGCGTGCGGACGAAGTCCAGGGCCGGTTGGGCGTCGCGGGCTACCTCTGCGTTGGACATGGGGTGCCGTGGGGCCAGGCCTAGGAGGCGCGCCGCCTCGAGAAGGTCGCCCCTCTCCCCGATGATTCCCGCCTTGCCCGCCAGCGCAGAGAGCGCGACCCACGAGGCTCCCACGGCCAGGGCCTCCTCGAAGGCCTTCTCGAAGTGGTGGAGCGCGGCCTCGGCGTTGCCAAGCCCGTGGTGGGCGTGGGCCACATTCACCAGGTCGAGGGCTACGCCGGCCCGATCTCCGACCTTGGACACGAAGTCGAGATCCATCTCGAATGAGCGAAGTGCCGCCTCGAAGCGACCCTGTCGCAGGTACACGTCGCCGAGGTTTCCCTCGCACATTGAACGCTGGTAAGAGGCCCCGACCTCCTCGGCTTCCTTCATGGCGTCACCGTAGTGTCGCGCGGCAGCATCGAGGTCGCTACGGGCGAGTGCGGCATTGCCCATGAGGATGAGGGCGCGGGCCATGTCGTAGTGATCGGCAGCCTCTTCCGCCAGGTCCCGGGCCTCCTCGGCGCATGCAGCCGCGCCGAGGTAGTGGCCTCGAAAGAAGCGTGCGCATCCCAAGGCCACGAGGGCATTCCGGATGACTGCGGGAATGCCGGCATCTCGAGCCAGCGCGAGCCCCTGTTCGGCCAGCCGTTGCGCCTCCTCCAGATCACCACAAGAGATCATGACCCGACTCAACAAGCTCAGCGCAGCTGAGACCAACTCGACATGCTCTTTGGCCAGCTCCAAGGCTCGTTCGAGGTGGGAGCGGGCGGCAGAGAACTCACTGAGCTTCTCGCATGACTCACCCATGTGCAGGAGCAGTGTCGCCTGGAGGCATCGGCGATCAGCCTCGGTCCCTCCCGCCCGTGCGGCGAGTTCGAGCGCCCGCTCCCCGTCCGCCAGTGCCTGCCGGAAGTCTGCGCTGTGGACCGCAGCCTCGGCCGCCTTCGCCAGCCACTCGGCCGCCAGCGCGGGATCGCCGCCCTTCTCATGATGGTCGGCGATGAGTCGGGCGAACTCACGCGTTCGTCCCCTGGTTTGGTGGGTGAGCCACTGCGCCGCATGACGGTGTTACAGGGCACGGTGGCGCAGGAGCACGGTCTCGTACACCACCTCCCGAAGCATCGCGTGCTTGAACACGTATTCGCGTGAGTCCCTGAATCGCGACGGGTGCTGAGGAAACACCAGGCCCTTGCGCTGTAGTTCGCCGAGACACCAGGCGGTGTCGATCCCACGTTCCTGGGGCTCTCGCATGGCTTCGATCGATCCGTCCCAGAAGTAGCGACCCACCACGGCCGCACGCTGCAGCAGCAGTCGTTCATCCTCGGAGAGGCGATCGAACCGTGCCTGAAGCACGCCGGTGAGTGTGGTCGGAACCAGGAGGCACTGCAGGCGATGGGGCTGCACGGTCCAGCGCTTGGCCTCGCGAACGATGACACCATCATCGATGAGCATCTTGATGGTTTCCTCGAGATAGTACGGGTTTCCACCGGCGTGCTCGACGATCCGCTCATCGAGGGCGCCGGGGTCATCGAGGCGGGTGAGCGCATCGGCGACCATGGCGTGGCTCTCCTCGGCAGTGAGGGGCTGTAGGGGAAGGATCGTGAACGGGATTGAGCCCTCCTCTGACCACGATGGGACGCGCTCGAACAGGGAGGGTCGAGCCGTCCCCACGAGCATGAGCCGGCGGTCCCGAAGCTCGCGGGCCATCCGTGCCACGATCTCCAACGAGGGGAGGTCGGCCCAGTGCAGGTCCTCCAGGCATATCAGCAGCGGGGTGGAGTGGCTCAGTCCGCTCAGGTAGGTCCACAGGTGCGCCAGCGCGGAGGGTGCGAAGGCGGAGCTGCCGGCGAGGTGGCGGACAGCCTGCGCACTCGAGAAGTCAAACCCAAGAAGATGCCCCACCACCTGGGCCTGTTCCGAGGTGAGGTAGGGGGCCGTGGCCTGCTCGAACCTGCACTGCGCCTCGTCCGCCGAGTCGCTCTCCGCAATGCCGAAGTGAGAAGCGAGGTGGTCACGAAGCAGGGCGTAAGGCTTGGTGGTCAGCTCGGGAAACGCCTGGCCTCGCAGGCGGCGGGCCCGGGGCCCCCTCGCGTACCGCCATCGCTCGAACTCCCTCAGCAGGCGTGACTTGCCCATCCCCGCCTCGCCCACCACGAGCACACTCACCATGCGCTGCGCCATGGCGGTCTCGTACGCGCGTTGCAGCGTGCCCATCTCCTCGGCGCGACCCACCATCGGCGATTCGATCTCGTTCACACGGGACCCCGGTGGCATCGCCCCTGGCCTGACCCTCAGGATCAAGCATGTGCGCAGCGGCTCTGTTTTCCCCTTGGCGGATACTGGGTCCATGGCCTCGACATCGAACGCGCCCCGGATGTGAGAGTAGGTCGCCTGCGCCACGAGCACCCCACCAGGCGGTGCGGCGCTCTGGATCCTGGAGGCCGTGTTGACCGTGTCGCCCGAGACGTGGAACACGTCTCTGCGGCCGGTCGGATAGGTCACTGCCACCAGGCCTGTGTTGATGCCCACCCGCAGTCGAAGGGGGGCCGGCATGAGTGGCCAACGACAGCCCAAGGCGCCGGCTGCGTGGCCTCCGGGTCACCCCAGCCCAATGCCTGGGTGATCTCCTCGATCGCCCGCTGCAGATCGAGGCCGGCCATCACGGCACGCGAGGGATCGTGCTCCTGTGAGACGGGAATCCCGAACACCGCCATCACGGCGTCGTCGATGAAGTTCTCTACCACACCCCCGTTCCTCTCGATCACCTGCCGGCATGCCTGGAAGAACGTCGCCTGCACCTCGCCAACCTCCTCTGGGTCCATCGCCTCCGCCATGGCGGTGAACCCCGCCAGGTCGGCGAACAAGACGGTGACATGCCGGCGTTCTTCTCTCGCCGCGCGAGCGCGCAGGGCATCCAGCCTCTCCCTGAGGATGGCGATGGCCGGATCCACGACTCCCGAACCCAGCAGGCCTCGCTGGGCCTCCATGTGGGCGATCGCCTGTTCCAGGGCCTCCGCCTCGTCTGGTGGGAGGCCAGGGGTGCTCATGGTATCATCCGTCCGAGGGGTCGGCATCTAACCCGCCACGGGGGCATGCGGAGTGTGGGACACGGCCCGCCGCGGGCGGTCCGCCGCAAGCGGGAGTCGGGCCGCTTGAGTGAGACCCCCGCGACCTCGGCACCTTCCTCGCCACAACCGACGATTCCACGAATGCTCATCCGTACCCCCCCTCACGCCAGAAGAGCAAGAAGCCCGCCACGATGATGACTGCAATGGCGGAGAGACCCATATAGAACTTGTTGAGAACCCGAAAATCGCAAAGCCTACCCTGGTGGATCAGACGGTAACCAATGACACCGTCGAGGACAAGAAACACCGCCAAGGCCACGACAATCGGCAGTGGATTGCGTGAATGGTAGCCAACGTAAACCAGGCCGCGTGTTCCAATGTGGATCGCCGCAGCCATGACGCGCTCGCTGAAGGGAAGAATGTGCCCGTACACGAGGCGGGGTACTCCCGACAGGCGACTCACCGCAACCTCAAACTCCTCGGCCGCTCTCTCCAGAGCAGTGCCCCTGAAAGGGTTCTCAGTCGTGGCGACCACGAAGGCCTCGATTGAGCCGATGCCAACGCCAAACGCGACCACCTCCCAGAACGTCAGGGTGGGCAGGAAGACGAAGAAGAGCAGCGCGAGGCCAAGTTCCGCAATCCCCGATACCAGTCCATTCAGCGCCGCGGTCCCGAGGATGCGAGAGGGGTCATGTCGCAGTCTGCGAACCATCCCATGATAAAGAACGAGCTTGAGAACACAGCCGAATCCCCAGGAACCCGAACCGTAGACGAAAGACTTGAAAGAGACGTCCTTCGCATAGTGCAGGTAGCCGATTCCTGCCACGAACGGCAGAAGCACGGCAAGGGAAAAGGCGCGGTCTGCAGAGGTTCGCTTCGTTTGGCCTTCACCAACAAGCACGACGTCCACCCTTCTCTCGGCGGCCTCACGGTGGGGTCCAGCCGACGCCGCTTCACGGCGCGGCGCGAGCACCGGATTAGTTATCGCTTTCCTCAGCTCCTTTCAGAGTCCGTTCGATCAACCTTGTCAACTCTTGCGCAACCTTATCACCTTGGCCACTCGGTGGTCCACTTCGTAGCTCGCAACGATCATAAGGGTGTCTCCCTGAGCAACGGACTCCAGAATGTCCTCCTGAGCTGCCACAGGCCGTCCGTTCTCGTCTCGGTGAATCTCGGGGATCTCCTCGTTGAAGCGGCCAGGTGGGTGGGCAGGATAGCCCAAGACCTGCGCACGCACGTGTCGCCTGAGCTCCGGATTGGTCGCGAGCTTCGTCTCCACGACGGCGACTCGCCCTTGCGACGACAGGAGCAGCACGTCAATCTGACCCACTTCGACTCGAAACTCCCGCTGTTACAGATACCACTCATCATCGGCGAGACCAGCCGCACGGCACAGACCGATGACTAGCTCAGGGTTCTCGGAGATAGCATCACGAAGCCACGATTCATCGAGGCCGAGTTCCTTTGCGGAACAACGTTCGTATCCAAATCTGGGCCGTGCCCCTTGCCTAAAGGTGAAGAGCCGTTCGCTCACTGGCTTCATACCATCATCCTATCGATGCTTCATTGACGGATAACGAAGGACACCAAGACCCGTACGGCAACGCCACAATTGCCCGATTGCCGTATGGCGCGCATGTCTCAGTGCGACCGTGAGGGAGTTCTACTTTGGAGCACTTGGCATCTAGCTCCGTATCGGTGGACCGGGGTTGCGTCCTTTACAGATCCTGGCACCACTCACGCGCAACACCAGGGCGCACTCATCGGGCTTCGCACGCCGTGGACTCCGGGGTTCAGGACCATCGTAGAGACCGTGGCGTGCAGGCGCGCCTTGGCCGGCAACTCCTGAGCGGTCCGAATGTCATACCCGGATTCCAGGAGGTGCGTCACAAATGAGTGACGGGAGGCGTGATATCTCCGGCGTTCCGTGATGCCCGAAGCGATCAGTGCGTCCCTGACTGCGTTGTGCACTATTGACTCTCGGATGTAGTACTCCTTTTTCCTTTGGGAACTGCTTCACGCGCTCCACGTGCTCCACGCGCGGCCCCTTCGGCTTCTCTGGCAGCATCCTCACAGGATCCACGGCTCGCTCGCCGGCGACGACGTGGTTCCCCCTAAAGTCCAGACCCGGATGCCCGGCGCAGTCCGTCCCGAGGACGCACCAACGGAAGGTGTCCGGGCTTCCGCGCGCGGGCAATGACCCCGGGATCACCGAGGTCCCTGGCGAGCACATACCGAAGATGGATCGCACTGCTAGACTCTGTGTGGTGGAGGCCTGATGCCCGGTTCGGTGGCGAGGGAGCTTCGAAACCGGTTGGCCTCGGTCTCCGCCATGCCGCTTCCGTGAACAGCACGAGCCGTCTCACCCCATGGGCGGAGGTGCGCCCAGACTGTGGGCTGGAGTGGTCGGCACGCATCGCTTCGCCCGTCTGGGCGAGGGGCTTGGGCTCCTTCTCGGGGCGCGGGGATCGTGCGGTCAGCGACTGTGCATCACAGGGTGCGGGGCGCCGCAGAGCGGGAGTGCCGGGAACACCCGGTACGGAGCACGCACGTGCAGGAGATCCGGCGGGCTGCATCAGTACCCCACAGCGGATGCGTCAATCGTGGGCGGATACCGCAATTTGGAGGGGTGGCACAGGGTCGTCAAGCCTGGGAGGGAGAGAGGGGAGGGTGGCCGCAGACATCGCCGAGGAATCAGGGCGCAAGCGATACAGACAGCCTACGCGATAGCGATAGCGATGGCACCGCAGTTCTCCAATCGGATTCGGAGATGAGGTAGAGAGTGGTTCGATATGGGACTCACACACGAAGTCGACTTGGACGGCGATTGCAGAACCGATTGCCACAGTGAGAGTGATGAGCATGCCGAAGCTCTGCTGCAGATTGGGAATACTCTCGTGAGGCACGAATCGCGTTCCACCACCCGGCATGAGTCGGACCGAACGACCGGTGTGAACTCGGACACTCCGACGAGCGTGACTGGAGGGTACTCAGGGGTATGGTGATCGCGATCACCTGGCCCCTCACGAGGCGGTCACAGACACGAGGCAAAGCAGGGCCACTCCGCGCCATGCTCGCTTGGCTCGGCGAGACCTCCCTGCCCCTGGGTGTGGGCATTCGGGCACTGGAGCCTGACCACACGTGCCACGACATGAGCGCCGATCCCGCCGCGCTGTCCGCATGGACGGGGTCGATCCCCTGCTCACCGACCTGCCTGGGCCTCCCCTCCTCATCCTGCACGAGATCGGCTTTCGACGCCCCCGTGCTCGTGGCCACACGGCATGACCGGCCCAACCCCCCGATCGTGACCACCTACACGAGCCCCGCCTGGGGTGACATCCTCGTGGTCCAGGTCATGACTCCCCCTTGACCGGGATCTGGACAGGGGCATCACCCTTGACACTACGCTGGAAGGCTGCCGCATCCGGCGGCATCACCACGTGGGCCTCATGCCTTTGGGCTCACTCAAAACAGGCGGTCCCCCACGAACTGTGACATCGTAATCGGCGTTTCTGGCCAAGATCAAAGGGCTTGCGACACAGCTCGCCCAGATCTGCTTCAGGATTCTCTGGCCTCTTGTGTTCTCGTGCGCACAGTGATACCTTTCCAAGTCAGGGTGTTCCCTGACTTTCGTGGTTGGCTGGCGTGATAGGCGACGCAGGGTCCCGGCTCACTCCTTGACAGGACTCGAATCCCGTTTGCCCCGCGACTCGGGGACTCTAGCGACCAAGGAGATCTGGGCGACGCGTGGGTGGAATCAAGAGGCTGCCAGCGCGGGAGGCAGGCGAAGGCTGGTGGGAGGCACCGCAGCGCGACCCAAAGCGGCCCTTCGCGAGCTCTTGACAAACGCGGCGTCGCTGGTGCTATTCAGAGCCTCGGGTCCCCTACTCCGAGACCCTTGGTGTCTTGTTCGCCCGGGGGTCGTAGTGGATCCATTCGGTTGTGCACCACACAAACGCCAGGGCAGAAGCCGTCACGCCGGCACAGCTCCGCGGAGGCGCCGTGCAGCGGAGGCAGTTCTTCGCGCGGCCGGGCCTGTTCTCGAGCCGAGTCAGCGTGCAGCGCCCTCGTTGAGAGGCCTGGTGCTCCTTGGGAGCAGAGAGAGGAAGGCGTCTTGCCTGCGGGGTGGGAACCGGCAGGGTCCGGATGTCCCCCTGGATGTCCCCCTGTAGGTACTCGACCCCTGCGGTACAGGACCGCTGTTGCCATGGCACGATGGGGACTCCTCAGCCTTGCTCATTCATCGGTCGAAGATTGATTACGAAGCGGGTAGCTGCCCGACTGGGATCGAGCGAGTCCCTGTGGTGTGCGAGGCGTGTGCTCATTCCCCAAGCGTCGCCTACTTGGCGTAACAAGCGAGGACACAATGATGGTTGAACCCACGTTGGGAGGCTGCTCCGAACGGACAACCTTGGCAAAGGCTCCGACGCACATCAAAGGGTTTGACGACATCCTGGAGGGCGGACTGCCGCGGGGGCGCACGACGGTCATCAACGGCGCGCCCGGCTCGGGCAAGACGCTGCTGGGGCTGGAATTTCTCTACCGCGGCGCGCTGGCAGGCGAGCCGGGCATCTTCATCGGCTTCGAGGAGCCGGCGGAACAGGTGCGCCAGAACGCCGCCACCCTCGGCTGGGACCTGCCCGCGCTGGAGCGGGAGAACCGCCTCTTTCTGCTGGACGGCCGCATCCGGCCTGATACGCTGGTCAGCGGCGCGTTCAGCCTCAAGGGACTGCTGGCAATTGCCGCCGGCAAAAGCAAAGAGATGGGCGCCCGGCGCATCGTGGTTGACGCGCTGGAGGTCGCCCTGCGCCTCTTCGACGAGCCGCGCCAGGTGCGCAACGAAATGCACCTGCTCAACGACTGGATGCAGCAGGCCGGCTTGACGACCCTATTGACGGTGAAGCCGCGCAAACAAAACGGCGCTTCCATCTACGAAGAGTTTTTCGACTCGATGGGCGACTGCGTGATTGTGCTGGATGCCCGCGTGTCCGACCAGGTCACCACGCGGCGGCTGCGGGTGACCAAATACCGGGGCTCCGGCTTCGGGCGCAACGAGTATCCCTACATCATCACCAGCGACGGCTTTCACGTTGCCCCGATTTCCACGGTGGGCTTGAGGCACAAGCCGCTGGGCGAAAAGATGAGCAGCGGGATCCCCCGCCTGGATGAAGTTCTGGGCGGCGGGTATCGGCGGGCATCGTGCATCCTGTTCGCCGGCATCCCCGGCACCGGCAAGACCATCCTGTGCAGCGCCTTCGTCGCCGCCGCCTGCGGCCGCGGAGAACGGGTGTTGTACATCAGTTTCGAGGAATCCGAGGCCGCGCTGGTGGAAAACGTCCGCAGCGCGGGCATCGCCTTGGGACCCCACGCCGCCTCCGGGCAGTTGCGCTTCCTGGCCAATTTCCCCGAAGCGATGGGCGTGGAGGAACACTATTTCCAGGCGCTGAAGGCCATCGAAACATTTTCCCCCGCGCACGTGGTGGTGGACGCCATCTCCGCCTGCGAGCGCATGGGGGGCAAACAAGCCGCTTTCGAATACCTGATGCGCCTGCTCAACGCCTGCAAGGAACGGGGCATCACCATCCTGATGGTGAACCAGACCGCCAGCAGCGATCTCGCAGAGATTTCGGGAAACGGCATCTCGTCCATGGTAGATACGGTCATCGGCTTGAGTTACAAGCAAGGTTACGGCGAAATCACCCGCCTGATGCACGTGCTGAAGTCGCGCGGCTCGCGTCATTCCAACCAGCAGCGCGAGTACGTCATCACGGACGAGGGGATTCAAATCCGCGACGTTTATCTCGGCGAGGGCGAGGTGCTGACCGGCGCGGCGCGGCAGGTGCAGGAAGCCAGAGACCGGGCGGAAGCCCAGCGGCTCGATTTCGAGATTCAGAGCAAGGAACTGGAGTTGAAACGGCTGCATTTTCTACGCGAGCAGACGGCGCACGGCGTCGTCCGGCGGGCTGCCCTGCGGGGCGAAACGCCCAAAGCGGCACAGAGGACTAAGCCATGAAAGCGGACAAGGAATACCCGTTGTATCGCCTGCGGCTGTTCGTCGCCGGCGAGGAGCCCAATTCGGTCCGAGCCAAAGCCGTGCTGACGCGCCTGTGCGAGGAGGTTCTGAAAAACCGTTGTGAAGTTCACATCGTGGACGTGTTCGAGGATTATCAGACCGCCATCGAGTACGGCGTGAGCGTCGTCCCGGCGTTGATTGTGGAGTCGCCGCCGCCCGTGCGCACCATCGTCGGCTCGCTGAGCGACCCGGACAAGGCGCTGGCGGCGCTGGGACTGCCAGACCCTGGAGGTCTTGAAGACCTTGAGATTCCTGGTTCTGGAGATCGAACATGACCAAAGGTATTCCCAGTTACGAGGAATTGCAGGCGCGTCTGGAACAGGCGGAGGCGGCGCTGGCCGCCCTGCGGCGCGGCGAGGTGGACCTGGTGCTGGGCGAGACCGGTCCTCTGGTGGTGCGGGTCAAGTCGCTGGTCGAGGAGAACGAACGGCTGGCGCGGGAATGGCAGATTACTTTCGACGCCGTCCAGAGCGCCGTTTTCCTGACCGACGAAACCTACACCATCGTCCGCTGCAATCAGGCCGCCGCAGAACTGTTCGGCCGGCCCATCGAGCAGATGATCGGCGCAAAGTGTTACCGGATTGTGCATGGGCAACATTCCCGGTACGAAGCCTGCCCCTATCAAAGCGTTTGCCGGGAGAAAGAGCGCCGGACGATGGTCTTCGAGCAGGACGGCCGCTGGCTGGAAATGAGCGTGGACCCCGTGCTGGACGCGGCCGGGAACTTCACCGGCACGGTGCATGTCGTCAACGACATCACTGAGCGCAAGTGGATTGAAGAGCAGCTTTTCCAAAGTGAACAAAGATACCGCTTGCTGGCCGAAACAACCCCCGATGTGATCATCCTGCACGACATGCAGGGACGCATTCAGTATGTGAACCGCGCCGGGCTGGAGTTGTCCGGACTGACAGAGGAGCAAGTCATCGGCCGGTCGATCACTGCCTTTGTTGCGAGCGAGTTCCAAAACGGCATCCGGCAGCGCCAAGCGCAGCGGGCCGCCGGCAACGGCAGCCTTTATACCTATGAGGCCGCTTTCCTGGACAAGGGCGGACAACGCCACACCATGGAAGTCTGCTCTTCTCCCGTCATGAGCGAAGGCAAAGTCGAGCAGATTCTCCTCGTTGCCCGCGACATTACCGAGCGCAAGCGGGCGGAGGAAGAACTGCGGGAGAGCGAGAGCCGGTTTTCGACAATCTTTTTTACCAATCCTGTGTCACAATCCATTCTCTCGCAAGTGACCGGTCAGGTTATCGAAGTTAATGACGCCTGCTGCGATCTGTATGGATACAGACGAGCCGAATTAATCGGCGCCGACCCAGGGCAACTTAATTTGTGGGCTGACCCTGCCAAGGAGCCGCGTATCTTGAATGAATTACAGCAAACCGGTCGTGTGCTTCCCACTGAAGTCAAGCTGCGGAGAAAATCAGGTGAAATACGCACCGTCTTGTTTTCAGTCGAGCCGATTAGTTGGAAGGGCACTCCCAGTCTGCTGACAACTTCGATTGACATCACCGAGCGCAAACAGGCCGAGCAGGCCCTGCGCGCCAGCGAACGGCGCTACGCCTCGCTGGTTGAGGCCTTGCCGGCCGGTGTTTTCCGCACCGACGCCCGCGGCCAGACTACCTATGTCAGCCGCCGCTGGTGTGAGATTTCCGGTCTGGAAGCCGAAAAGGCGCTTGGCGACGGCTGGCTGGAGGCCGTCCATCCCGAAGATCGTTCGAATCTGGCTGCCAGTTGGCAACAAGCCGCCGCAGACGGACGCGTATCGGTGGCCCAGTACCGCTTCCTGCGCCCTGATGGCTCGACTTGCTGGGTCATAGGGCAGGCCATCCCCGAAAAAGACGAGCGCGGCCAGGTGACCGGTTATGTGGGCGCAATTGTCGACATCACCGCGCAAGAACAGGCCGAAGAGGCCCTGCGCGCAGAACACGACAAGATGCTGGCGCTGTTCGATAGCCTAGAGGATATCATTTATGTCGCCGACATGGACACACACGAGATCCTCTTCGCCAACCGTCGGACGAAGGAGATGTTTGGCAAAGAGCTGGTCAGCAAGATCTGTTACCAAGAGTTCCAACACCGCGATCAGCCATGTCCGTTCTGTACCAACGACAAGATCAGGGCGCTTCGGCACGAGCCGTATCGTTGGGAGTACTACAACCCCGTTCTGCGGAAATACTACGAGATCACTGACCAAATGATCCAGTGGCCAGATGGGCGCGAGGTGCGCTTCGAGCTCGCACGGAACATCACGGAGCGCAAGCGGGCGGAGGAGCAACTGCGCGAAGAGCACCTGTTGTTGCGGACACTGGTGGACCATTTGCCCCTGGCGATCTATGTGAAGGACAAGGCCGGACGCAAGACGTTGTCCAATCCGGTGGACCAGCGGAACCTGGGTGTCGGCTCGGAAGCCGAAGCGCTGGGCCGGACGGATTTCGACTTCTTCCCGCGCGAGCAGGCCGAGAGGTTCACGGCAGATGATCGGAGAGTTCTGGAAGAGGGCCTCCCCGTGCTCGGTCGGGAAGAACAACTGACGCGGCCTGACGGTTCGCAGATTTGGCAGCTCACCTACAAAGTGCCCTTGCGGAACCCCGCAGGGGAGATCGTCGGCCTCATCGGGTTCGGGCTCGACATCACAGAACGGAGGAGGGCTGAAGAGGAACGGTCGCAGCTCCAACAGCAACTGCTGCAGTCCCAGAAGCTCGAGTCCATCGGCCGACTCGCGGGGGGCGTGGCCCACGATTTCAACAATATGCTGAACATCGTCATTGGATACGGCGAAATGATCATGCAGAAGCTTCACCCAAGCGATCCGCTCCGCGATGATGTAAGGGAAATCATCGAGGCTGGGCACCGTTCGGCAGCGTTGACTCGTCAGCTTCTGGCCTTCAGTCGGAAACAAACCCTCCAACCTGAGGTCCTCGATCTCAATTGTCATTTGCGGAGCATCGAAAGAATGCTCAGGAGGCTCATCGGGGAAGACATCGAGCTCCAAATGGTCCTCGCGGAGGATCTCGGGCGCGTGTGGCAGGACCCGGGGCAGTTCGACCAGATCATCATGAACCTGGCGGTCAATGCACGGGACGCCATGCCCACCGGCGGCACGCTGACGATCAAGACGGAGAACGTGGAGGTCGCCGAGCCCTGCGAGGGGTCTCTCCCCGGTGTGCTTCCGGGGAAGTACGTCATGGTTTCCCTCTCGGATTCTGGCTGCGGGATGGACGAGACCGTTCGAGCTCACCTCTTCGAGCCTTTCTTCACCACGAAGGAGATGGGGAAGGGAACGGGCCTCGGGCTTGCCACGGTGTATGGCATCGTGAAACAATCGGAAGGGCACATCTTCGTCGACTCTGACGTTGGCAAAGGCACAACGTTCAGGATCTACCTGCCGCAGACTCGAGAGGCTCCACAGATGAGGGAGGGGCGTGCAAGAGAGGAGACGGAGATAGGAAGTCGCAAGCGAGTACTCGTGGTCGAGGACGAGGAGGCGTTGCGCGGACTCTTCCGCGCGCTCCTGTCCACCCTGGGGTTCGAAGTCGTCGTCGCGGCCAACGGCGGAGAGGCGCTCCTGCTGGTCGAGGAGCAGGGCCTGAGACCCGATCTGCTCATCACCGACGTGGTCATGCCGGCGATGAGCGGTGCCGTCTTGGCTGAGCGACTGCGGAGGACCAGCCCGAGTCTCAAGGTGCTGTTCATGTCGGGATACACGGACGATGCCATCTCTCGACACGGCGTGTCGGATCCGGGCACTCGGTTCGTCCAGAAGCCTTTCACGCTCGAGGAACTCGCCTCGAAGATCCGTCAGGTCATGGCGGGGGAGTAGCTCGCGGATCTGCTCCCTCGCATTCGGTGCGAGGGCTCGACCTCTCGAGGCGGGGGAGCCCAACTGTGTGCGAGGGAACGCCTTCGGCCCACGTCTTTGGGGTCCCTGAGGGCGGAGGGGTCAGCGGTGGACCCACCGACAAGGTAGGCGTGGGACAGGTTACCCTAGCGCCAGCGGGCAAGGCCTCCTGAGCCAGCTGTCCTCCCTGTCGGGGGCCCGTCCGAGGGTTTGACGAGAGGGGCAATGGCCTCGACCATGGGCGCGCGCGGGGGAGGCGTGGGAACCCCATCTCGGAGGGGTACGGTGGGAGCGAGATGGATCCGCGCCACGCTCGTGGCGCATACGCATTGGGACCGTGCCTGGTACGTGCCTTTCCAGCAGTACCGTGTGCGGCTCGTCCGGCTCATCGATCGACTCATCGAGCTCCTCCACACGAGCCCAGACTTTCCTCCCTTCATGCTCGACGGTCAGCTCTGCGTCGTGGAGGACTACCTCGAGGTACGGCCCACGAGGCGGGCGGTACTCGAGGCGCTGTGCCGCGAGGGGAGGGTCAGCGTTGGGCCCTGGTATACCCTCGCGGACGAGTTCCTCGCGAGTCCGGAAGCGCTCATCCGCAACCTCCAGCTCGGCCACCGACTCGGGGAGAGGTTCGGGGGTGTCTTGAAGGTGGGCTACGTGCCGGATGGCTTCGGGCACATCGCCCAGCTCCCCCAGATCCTGCGGGGGTTCGGCATCGATTCTGCCTTCTTCTGGCGCGGGGTAGGCGAGGAGGGCGACGTTCTGGGCACAGAGTTCGAATGGGTCGCCCCCGATGGGTCTTCGGTGCTCGCGATCCACATGCCCTTCGGGTACCACAACGTGTCCAACCTTGGCTACCCGATCCACTGGGGAGACACCTCGCAGATGGCCTTCTCGATGGACTTGGCGATCCGACAGATCAGGAGAGCGATCGATCGGCTCGCCCCCCTCTCGCACACCGACAGCGTGCTCCTGATGGACGGCATCGATCACGCCGAGCCAGAGCCTCGACTGCCCGAAATCATCGCACGGGCGAACGCCACGCTCGAGGGGGTCCAGATCGTGGGAGGGACCCTCGTGGACCACCTGGAACGGGTGAGGGCCAGCGGTGTGGCGCTCCCGCGCTTCGGAGGGGAGTTCAGGTGGGGGAGGTACGCGGAGATCCTCCAGGGGGTCTACGCCACGCGCCCGGCCCTCAAGCAGGCGAACCACGAGGTGGAGACCCTGCTCGAGCGGTACGTGGAACCGCTCTGCGCCTTCGCGTGGCTCGCCGGGGCACCGCTGCAGGAAGGGACGATTGATCTCATCTGGACCGCGTGGCGGTTTGTCCTGCAGAGCCAGGCCCACGATGACATCTACGGCGCGGGCGTGGACCAGACCCACAGGGAAACCATGTTCCGGTTCGATCAGGCGCGGCAGATCGCGCGCGTGCTCGAACGCGACGCGCTTCGGGCCCTCGCACGCTCGGCGGACTTCTCGGCCTTGGACGGCCTGCCGCTCTTGGTCTACAACCCGCTGGCGGTCGATCGCCACGAGACGTGCGTGGGCGAGATCCCGTTCGATGCGGATGACCCGACCGCAGGCTCATTCGAGCTCGTCGACGACGAGGGGAGGGTGGTCCCGCACCAGGTGCTCCATGTGGAGGATCGGCTCGAGATGGAGGTGCTCAAGGCTAACCGTGTCCGAGCGGTGCGGGTCGCATTCGAGCCGGAGGTGCCCTCGTGCGGGATCCGACCCTACCTTGTTCGTCCCCGCCGGGCTCGCCACGAACCCTCGCGCGGGCTTCGTGTGCTGGAGCGCGGGATGGAGAACGAACTCGTCCGCGTCGTCATCGAGGCCGACGGATCGCTCACGCTGGAGGACAAGACCACAGGCGACGCCTACGTTGGCCTCAATCGTTTCGAGGATCGGGAAGACATCGGCGACGAGTACACCTCCTCGCACTTCTCCCCTCCGCAGGTCGTGTCCACACGCCTCACGCGTGCCTCATGCACGCTCGTGTGCGAAGGTCCGGTACGCATCACCTACCGGATCAATCACGATCTCTGGCTCCCTCGGGGGCTCACCGATGACCGATCGGCGCGCAGTGAACAGCACGTCCGCGTCGGGCTCGTCACCGACGTGTCGCTCGATCGTGGCAGCCCAGTGGTCTCGTTCGTCACTACGGGAGAGAACCGCGCCGAGGATCACCTGCTGAGCGCTGTGTTCGAGGTGCCGTTCTCGACGGGGATCGTGGACGTCGACGAAGGGTTCCTCGTGGTGGAGCGCCGGATCGATCCGCCGGCAGCGGTGGGATGGGTGGAGCAGCCCTCAGGGCTCATGCATCAGCGGAGGTTCGTGGACGTCAGCGATGGGCGGCGCGGCCTCGCGGTACTCAACAGGGGATTGGCGGCGATAGAGGTCACGCGGGAGGAGGGAACCGTGCTGATCAGGCTCCCGCTTATCCGGGCGGTGGGATGGCTCTCTCGCGCGGACCTCCCCAACCGACGCGTGGCCGCTGGACCGCTCGTGCGGACCCCGGAGGCACAGTGCCAGGGGGAGTTCAGGTTCGAGTACGGCGTGCTCGTCCACGCCGGGGACTGGCGGTCCGTGTACACAGAGGCCGCGCGCTGGGCGACGCCCCTGCGCCTGTGGAGGGCCGATACGACCGAGGGGCTGGACCTCCGTCACATGAACATCACGGGAGACACCGCAGACGGCGCGACCATCCCGTGGCCACGGGGCGGCCCGAACCCCGCGCGCGTGAGCTTCCTGCGCCTGAGCCCTCCGTGTCTCGTACAGAGTGCGGTGTCACGTTCGGAGGACGGAGCCCGCCTCGTGGTACGGTTCGTGAACATGGAGGGCTCCCCGGTGGAGGCACACCTGGAGTGTTGGCGGGAGCTGAGCGAGGCGTGGGAGACGAACCTCGCCGGAGCGCGTCAGACGCCCCTCGCGATCGAGGACGGTCACAGGGTGACCGTGCCCGTGGGAGGCCATCGGATCGTGACGGTCGAGCTCACGCTTGTACCACGCTCTGTCGACGCATGACTCCTCGCGAACGCCTCCTCACCGCGCTTTGCCGGGGGGTGCCGGACCGGCTCCCCGTCACGGTACACCAATGGCAACCCTCTCACCTGGCGAGGTACATGGGGGGCATGTCGGCGCTTGAAGCCTTCCGAACCCTCGGCATGGACGCGGCCATCGCGGTGTTCGACCAGCTGAACCTGCCGCAGGCCGAAGCCACCTGGCGCGAGTGTGTCGTGACGTCCACGAGGCCCGACGGGACCGCGCGTTTGTACCGTACCGTGGCGACTCCCGAGGGGACCCTCACGGAAGTGCTCGAACGGGATGCGCACACGACCTGGACCGTCGAGCCCCTGTGCAAGGCACCGGAGGACGTACGACTCGTCGCGCGCTACCTCCCAGTCCCTCGTCTCGACGTCGATGGGGTGCGGCGCCTGCGAGACGAGATCGGGGACGCAGGCATCCTCAGGGGGACCCTGTGTGGGCCCCAGGCGGGCCCGTGGCAACACGCCTGCTGCCTGTTCGGGATCGAGCGGATGATCTTCGCGACCTTCGACGACCCAGGCTGGGTCCACGAGCTCCTGCGCGTCCTCACGGACAAGAAGCTCGCCTTCATCGAGCACAGCCTCCCCCGTGCCCCGTTCGACCTCATCGAGACCGGTGGGGGAGCGGCGTCCTCCACGGTCATCTCTCCGAAGATCTTCCAGGAGTTCTGTCTCCCCTATGACCGGGAGCTCCACGACGCACTCCACGCCGTGGGCCACCGGGTCGTCTACCACACCTGTGGCGGCATGATGCCCCTCCTCGACCTCATCGTGGCCACGGGGGCGGATGCCTCGGAGACCCTCTCCCCCCCGAGCATGGGGGGAGACGCGGACCACGCGGAGATCAAGCGCCGCATCGGCGACAAGGTGGCCCTCATCGGTGGGATGGACCAGCAGCTCCTCACCCACGGGACCCCGGCGCAAATACGGGCCGAGGTGCGAAGGCTGTTCGAAGCCTTGGGGCAAGGAGGCGGCTACATCATGGCCCCCTCAGATCACTTCTTCGACGTGCCGGTCGAGCACCTGAGGGCCTTCGCCGAGGCTGCGAAGGAGTGCGTCTACGGGTGAGCCTCACGGGGCGCCCCCTTGCGCCTCCGTCAGTACATCCTGCCGAACGTCCTGGGGTAGGGGATCACGTCGCGGATGTTCTCCATGCCCGTGAGGTACATGAGCAGCCGGTCGAAGCCTAGCCCGAACCCCGAGTGTGGGGCCGTGCCCCACCGCCGCAGCTCGAGGTACCATCGGTAGGTCTCGAGGTCGATCCCCGCCTCGCGCGCGCGGCGTTCGAGCACGTCGAGCCTCTCCTCCCGCTGGCTTCCCCCCACGAGTTCCCCCACGTCGGGGGCGAACAGGTCGACCGCAGCCACGGTGCGGCCATCGTCGTTCACGCGCATGTAGAACGGCTTGATCGCCGCAGGGAAGTCGGTCACGAACACCAACCCCTCGAAGGCCTCGCCGGCCAGGTAGCGCTGGTGCTCGGCGGAGAAGTCCTCACCCCACCGTGGTGGCGCCTCGAACGAGACCCCCGAAGACGCGAGCCGATCGATCGCCTCGGTGTAGGTGATGCGTGCGAAAGGACGATCCATGAGCATCCCGTAGCGTTCCCGCAGGCGAGGCTCGTAGTGTTTCTCAAAGAACGAGAGCTCACTCTCGCATCGTTCTGCGACGTACCGAGCGCAATGCTTCATGAACCGTTCTATGAGGGCGATGTTGTCGTCGAGATCGAAGAACGCCATCTCGGGCTCGATCATCCAGAACTCCGCCGCGTGCGTCCGCGTGTCTGAAGGGTCGGCGCGGAACGTGGGGCCAAACGTGTACACCTTCCCCAAGGCGAGGGCGAGGGGCTCCGCCTCGAGCTGGGCGCTCACGGACAGGAACGCAGCCGTTCGGAAGAAGTCCTTCGAGAAGTCGACCGTGCCCTCTCGAAGGGGAACGCGATCCAACGGGAGGGTCGTGACCTGGAAGGTCTCACCCGCGCCCTCGCAGTCGCTGCGCGTGATGAGTGGGGGCTGCACGTAGTAGAACCCCTCCTCGTCGAAGAACCGATGGATCGCGAGGCACAGGTGGTGGCGGACCCTGAACACGTTGGCGAAGGTGTTCGTGCGGGGCCGAAGGTGGGCGAGGGAGCGGAGGAACTCGAGGGAGTGCCGCTTCTTCTGAAGAGGGTAGGTCTCGTCTACCGGGCCGACGACCTCCAGGGCGGTGGCGTGGACCTCGACGGTCTGCTCCCTGCCCACGGAGGGTACCACCGTCCCTTCGACCGCGACGCAGGCGCCGGTGAGCAGTCCGGCGAGGTGCTCATCCGAGAAGCGTGCCCGGTCACACACCACCTGCAGGTTCTCCGCGGTCGAGCCATCGTTGATGACGGCAAAGGCCACGGTGCGGGACAGGCGGGCCGTACGCACCCACCCGTACACCTTCACCTCTCGACCGACGCCGTGTTGGAGCACGGAGCGAATGGTCTCACGCACGATCACGGCCCACACCTCCTCCTTGAGGTGCCCACGGACACGCCACGGACTCGGCTCGCCCCGCCCCCGAGCCTCTGGGGGTGACTCCTTCGGACGGCGAATCGCCCGTGAACCGAAGCGGCGAGGCGCCCCAATCTACGCACGAGGCACGCGGTTCCAAGACCGGTCTGGTGTCAGGCTCCGGGGCAGGATCGGGCTACCTCACCACGATGAGGGGCGCAGAGACTGTGCGGGGGCCGTCGGTGACCCTGAGGAGGTAGAGTCCTGACGGAAGCGTGGCTCCCACGCGCGTGGTACCGGTGATGACCCTCCGCTCGATCCTCGCTCCCGAGAGGTCGTAGACGTCGAGCACGACGGTCCCCTCGGTGCCCCTTACCCACACGGTCGCCTCACCCCGCGCCGGCACCGGTGCGACCGACAGGAAGAGGCGTGGCAAGGGGCTGCGCCCCGCGCTGGACCCTGGACGCAGCAGCGCGCTCGTGTGGGTGGCGTCGCGGCCGGTCTGGGGCCATTCGTCGTCGGGGAGCACGGCACACTCCAGGTCCCACGCCTGCACGAGGCCCTGCAACCCCGGCACGATGAGCTCCACCGTGCCGTCCCCGTCGAGGTCGGTGGCCGCAGGGCCGGCTTGGACCTGCTGCCCAAGCAGGAGCGGCCATCCGGGGACCGAGGCTCCGGACGGCTCGAACACCGACACCTTGCCCTGTTTCGAGGCGAGCGCGATCTCCGGCCTCCCGTCGCCGTCGAGGTCCGCCACGACCGGGCTGCCCCACACCTCCGCCCCCGTGGACCGCGGCCACCCTTGCAGGGGCGCGCCGTTGCCTCGCAGGACGGTCACGACGCCCCCGAGGGTGGCGACCACCACCTCGGCCGTGCCGTCACCGTCGAGATCCCCGAGGGCAGCCGGGGCTTGGATGCGGGAGCCGACGAACACCGGCCACCCAGGCACCGGGTCCCCGGAGGCGAAGAACGCGCTCACCCAGCCGGCTTCGTCGGTGGCGACCACGGCCGGCACGCCGTCCCCCAGCACGCCCATCGCCACGCCGCCCCACGAGCGCCCGTGCAGCCGCACCGGCCACCCGGGCCGCTCCTGCCCCCCGGCGTCGAACAGGTGGAGCAGGCTGTCCATGGAGGCCGCGGCGATCTCCCTCACCCCATCGGCGTCCACATCTCCCGCGGCAGGGGATGAGTAGAAGGGCGCGGTCCAGGAGACCGGCCAGCCGGGGAGCGGCGTCCCATCGGCCCTGAGGCAGACGAGGTCTCCGGAGAAGCTCGCCGCGACGACGTCGGGCAGTCCGTCACCATCGATATCCGAGGACGCGATGGGGCTTGGGAGCCCATAGGGCGAGGGGGGGAGCGAGACGGGCCAGCCCAACGCCTCCTGCCCGTCGATCCCCAGGACGTGGATCTTGGCCCCCCGCGTACCCACGATGACCTCCGGGGACCCATCCCTGTCGAGGTCAGCGATGGTCGGGGTGGCCCAGACCTGGTCCTGGAGCCGCACCGGCCAGTTCGGCAGGGGGGCGCCGGAACCCGTGAGGAGGTGGAGCGCTCCGTCGCGATCCGCGAGGGCGAGGAGGCCGTCGTGTGCCGCCGGACTGCTCGCGAGGAGGCCCAGCCCACTCACCGGCCAGCCCGCGAGGCTCGGGGACGCCGCGGGGTGGGCGGTGGTGAAGTTCCAGTGCGTGAGGGTGAGGTCCACCTTCGAGGTGTTGCACCCGATGGCGACCTCCTGAGCCCAGTCCACACCAAACCCATCGAGATCGACGCGCAGCGTGTCCACGACGACACCCCGGTCGTGCACCTCCGCGAGGCCCTGAGAGGAGGGGAGACGCACGTGCATCACGTGGAGGCGACGCCACTGGTCATGCGGCCCGGTGAACGCCCACCGCATGAGGGCCCCATCCCTCAGGCGCAGGTAGTCTGCCCCCCAGACCGCCACCTGATCCGAGGTCGGTGGCACCGGGTAGGTGCCGTAGTCCTGTGAGAACGAGGGGGAAACGGGCAGGTCGATGAGCTCGTACCCGTAGACTCCCCCGTAGAACGACGGCGAGGGGTCGTCGACGAGGTTGGCGACGACCCAGCGCGTGAACACGCCGGCGAAGTCGAGGGGAAAGCCCGAGGCCGCGAGGGTGTATTCGATGCCGATGATCCCGTTGGCCGGCTCGGCGAGCAACGCCCGGGTGAACGACGATCCTCCGAAACAATCGTAGAGGTAGATCGCGAACAGGGCGGTGCCGAAGTAGTCACCCTCGTTGGGATCCCAGTTCGTCAGGGAGGCATCGGTGTGCTGCGCCCACGTCGCTGCCCACCCACCGGCGTTGAGGTAGCCGACGAGCCTTTCGGCCAACCCGGAGCACCCCTCGTTGATCCACAGCTCCTCGTTCGGATCCTGATTCCAGTTGATCATGTGCTGGAGCTCGTGGGCGGGCACCGAGGCCGCGAAGTCCGAGGTGCGTGGATCGAGGTTGTCGTCGTAGTAGAACATGTCGAGCTCGTTGCTCGTGGGATAGACCGACGAAGGGTACTCGTTCGTCGGGCTGAAGTAGCCACCGACCCCGGAGGCACCGATGTCGAGCACGAGGATGTGAATCCGGTGATCGTTGTCGATATCGGGAGGAGGGCCGAAGGCCTCCACCACGATCTCGTAGATGCCACGCGTCGGGTCGACAAGGGTGGAGTCGTCGAACATCGTGCGCATGACCTGGAGCTTGCTCATCGTGATGGTGGAGCCCCAGAGGGCATCCTCGGCCCACAGGTAGCAGTGTTCACCCTTCACGCGCAGGGTTGCCTGGAGCCACCGCGTCCCGATCGACGTGTAGAACCTCCGGCTGTCACCCACCTCGTACTCGGCTCGAGGGGGCGATTCGCCGGCCCTGGTCCAGGCAGTGGGGCCGTGGCCCCAGAGGCTGTCGAGGAGGACGGCCTCGTCGTGGAACAGGTAGGTCCCGCAGCCCTGGTGGGCCGGGAGGATCCCGGGGGTGAGCATGACGAAGGCGATGAGGAGGCGCATAGTGGAAGGACGCTCCTTCGGCGAGGGGGATCCACACGGAACGGTGAGAACCATGCGCCTCCCGCGCGACCAGTCAAGGAGGCCACGCGCCGGACCGCCCACGCAGCGCCGCGGGGGATGCGGCGCCCTCCTCACCTTCACCCGTGGTGCGAGGCTGATTTCCCTTGCCGCCCGACGATTCAGGACCCAAGTTGCGCAGCCCTCACGTGACCCGATCGCCCCGCACAGCGAAGGCTTGCGTTCGCCCACGGCGAGGGCGAACTTCGTCATCTTTGCCACAAGGAGCATCATGTTCACCGCTCTGGCACGGAAGCTGGAGGGAGTGCTCAAGCGGCTGCAGAGCCGCGGCACGCTCGATAGTCGCGCGGTCGATGAGGCGCTCCGCGAGCTGCGCATCGCCCTTCTCGAAGCGGACGTGAACTTCCGCGTCGTCAAGGACTTCGTCGCCTCGATCCGTCCACAGGCCTTGGGACAGGAAGTGCTCACGAGCGTCACGCCGGGCCAGCAGGTCGCCTGGATCGTGTACCAAGAGATGGTGCGTCTCTTGGGGACGGAGGCAGAGCCGATCCGTTGGGGGGGGGTGCCCCCCGTGGTGATCCTGCTCGCCGGGCTGCAGGGGAGCGGGAAGACGACGACTGCGGCGAAGCTCGCCCGGCTCCTGAAGGAGCAACAGCGCAAGGTGATGCTTGTTGCCGCGGACGTGTACCGGCCCGCTGCGGTGGCCCAGCTGCGCACGCTCGCGGCCCAGGTCGGCGTACCGTGCGAGGGGGGGGAGGGTGATCCGGTCGTGATCTGCCGGGACGCGGTCCTTCGGGGCCGCAGGGAGGTGTTCGACGTGGTCATCCTCGACACGGCGGGCAGGCTCCACATCGACGACGAGATGATGGCGGAGCTTGGGGCCATCGTCGAGGCGGTGGAGCCGAGGGAGAGGCTCCTCGTCGTGGATGGGATGACGGGCCAGGACGCCGTGAGGACCGCGCAGGCGTTCCACGAGAAGCTGGGGCTCACGGGGGTCATCCTCACCAAGCTCGACGGCGATGCGCGAGGGGGAGCGGCGCTCTCCGTGAGGGCGGTGACAGGCACGCCCATCAAGTTCATCGGGGTGGGCGAGAAGCTCGAGGACCTCGAGGCCTTCCACCCGGCGCGCATCGCCTCGCGGATCCTCGGCATGGGCGACGTGCTCACGCTCGTGGAGAGGGCGCGTGCGCATGCAGATGAGGCCAAGGCCGCGCATCTCCAGAGGAAGCTGCGGCGCGGCGAGCTGAACTTGGAGGATTTCCTCCACCAGCTTCGCCAGGTGAGGAAGATGGGATCCTTGGAGCAGCTCGTGTCGATGATCCCGGGAGCCACGAGGCTGGGCATCGGGACGGCCCAGCTCGACGAGCGGCAGTTCGCACGCATGGAGGCAATCATCCTCTCGATGACGAGGGAGGAGCGTGCGAGGCCTGCGATCATCAACGGGAGCAGACGCAAGCGCATCGCTCGAGGCAGCGGGACCACGGTGCAGGAGGTGAACCGCCTCCTCCGTGAGTTCGAGTCGATGCAGAAGATGGTGAAGCGCATGGGAGGGGCGCGGATGGGTCGACGGTTCCCCATGAACTGGCGCCCGTGAGCCACAGAGCGGCAACTGCCGCAGGAGGTGTGCAGTGGTCAGACTTCGACTGATGAGGATGGGGCGCCGTCATGCCCCGACGTACCGCATCGTCGCGATCGACTCTCGGATGCGTCGGGACGGGCGCTTCTTGGAGATCGTCGGTCACTACAACCCGCGAACGTCCGGTGATCCGGAGATCGTGATCAAGGAGGACCGTGTGCTGTATTGGCTCGGGGTCGGGGCGCAGCCCTCAGAGACCGTGAGGAGCCTCTTGCGCCGCACCGGATTGCTCGCGAGGCTCGACCAGGAACGCAGGGACGCGTACCTCAGGCAGGCCCTCGAGCGCAGGAGCCTCGAAGAAGACCGTTCCCCCGCCCGAGGAGAAGAGGAGGGCCCTGCGCGTGCATGAGGACCTCGCGACCCTCCTGCTGTTCCTCGTGCGGTCGCTCGTCGACGATCCGTCCGCCTTGGAGCTGAGCGAGGAGGCGCAGGGGCAGAAGGTGATCTACCGCCTCAAAGTGAGCGAAGAGGACAAAGGCAAGATCATCGGGCGGGGCGGGAGGACCGCTCGGGCCCTGCGTCTTCTCCTTGGTGCGGCTGCGGCGAAGCGGGGCCTCCACGTCGATCTGGAGATTGTCGGCGGATGATCGCATTGGCGAAAGTCCTCAGGCCCCACGGGGTGAGAGGGGCGGTCGCCGTCTCGCTCCTCACCAGCGGGCCTCAGCGGCTTGAGGAAGTCGGCACCGTCTGGCTTGGCCGTCACGACGCGGACACCACCGCACGCGCGTATCGGGTGCGCCGGGTGAGCACCGTGGGCAGGCGCGTCGTGGTGGAGATGGAGGGGTTCTCGTGCAGCGACGCGGAGGCCGCGCGAGGGTACGTGCTCATGGTGCCGGACGAGGCTGCCGCTCCCCTGCCAGAAGGAGAGTACTACCACCACGAGATCGTGGGGTGCGCCGTCGTGGACGAGCACGGCACCTACCTCGGCTCGGTGCGAGAGGTGCTCGAGATGCCGGCCCAGGACGTGTACGTGGTGTCGAGGGAGGACGTGACGTGGTGGTTGCCGGCTGCCAAGGCCCTCATCACACGGATCGACGTGCCGGCGAAACGGATCAGCATACGGGCGCTCGATGGTCTCCTCGAAACCGGCCCTGCGCGTTGACGTCGTCTCCCCTTTCCCGGGGATGTTCTGTGCCCTCAGGGAGAGCATCCCGGGCAGGGCCCAGGCCGCAGGGAGCCTCGTGGTGGAGGTGCACAACCCTCGAGACGAGACGGACGATGCGCACCGGACGATCGATGACGCTCCCTACGGCGGAGGGGGGGGAATGGTGCTCAAGGCAGAGCCGATCTTCCGGACCGTGGAGCGGATCCAGGCCACGTGGGGCAGGGGCGAGGTCATCTTGCTCTCGCCACAGGGGGTGCTCCTCACCCAATGCCTCGTGGAGGAGCTCGCCGCGTTGGGGCATTGGATCCTCATCTGCGGCCACTACAAAGGGATCGACGAGAGGGTCCGCGAGCATCTCGTCGATCGGGAGGTTTCTATCGGGGATTACGTGTTAAGCGGCGGCGAACTCGCCGCCATGGTGCTCATCGATGCCGCGGCCCGACTCCTGCCCGGGGTGGTGGGGAACCCCGCGACCGTTGCGTCCGATTCATACAGCACCGGGCTGCTGGACCACCCCCACTACACGCGGCCCGAGGTGTTCCGAGGGTGGCGAGTCCCCGCCGTGCTCCTCTCCGGAGACCACGCGGCGATCGCACGGTGGCGCAAGGAGCAGGCCCTACTCCGCACCCTCGAGAGACGACCCGACCTGCTCGAGAAGGTCGAGCTCGCCGATGAAGATGCCCGACTACTCGCGCGTCACGGATGGAGACCGGGACGCCTCACTCATGGCCACTACACGGAGGTTCGCCATGGACATACTCGACACGCTGAGTCGGATGCAGACGCGAGATCCCGCGACGGTTGAGGACTTCAAACCAGGGGATACCGTCCGGGTCCACCTGAAGGTGATCGAGGGAGACAAGGAACGCGCGCAGGTCTTCCAGGGCGTGGTCCTTCAACGACGCGGCCGCGGCGTCGACGAGACCTTCACCGTGCGCAAGATCTCCAGTGGTATCGGCGTGGAGCGCATCTTCCCCCTCCACTCCCCAAACATCACGAAGATTGAGGTGACGCGTCGGGCCAAGGTCCGCAGGGCGAAGCTCTTCTACCTGCGTGAACGCAAGGGCAAGTCTGCGCGCCTGAAGGAGGAGTGAGGACACCCCTGTCTCCGACCGTGGACGGTGGGGCCCCCCAGTCCTTGGTTCTTGCGCCTCCGCGCGATTGGTACGACTCTTGCATGTCCTCCCGTCGCGCCGCGCCCGACAGGTCCTTCGAAGAGGAGTTGTGGGCGCGAGGGCTCCGGTTCGTCGCAGGGGTCGACGAGGCCGGCAGAGGCGCCCTGGCCGGTCCCGTCGTGGTTGCGGCGGTCGTGCTGAGGCCTGGGGAGGTGATCGATGGCGTGCGCGATTCGAAGCAGCTCTCGCCCCGGTGTCGCCTCGGGCTCTACCAAGAGATACTGCGGCGGGCACTCGCCGTGGGGGTGGGGTGCGCTTCGCCTCGCGAGATCGATCGCCTCACCATCTGGGGAGCGACCTGCGTGGCCGCGCGGAGGGCGCTCCGACGGTTGGAGGTCCCTGTGGAGCACGTGCTCTTCGATGGCGCCCTCACCCTGCGCGACGTGCACATCCCGCAGACCGCGGTGGTCCACGGAGACGCCCGGGTCCTCTCTATCGCGAGCGCGAGCATCGTGGCCAAGGTGCGGAGGGATCGCATGATGGACCAGCTCGACAGGAACCTGCCCGGCTACGGCTTCTCTCGCCACAAGGGGTACGGCACCCCAGGCCATGTCGCCCGTCTGCGGGAGCTGGGACCCTCGCGGTCGCACCGCCTCTCTTTCGCGCCCCTGGCCCAGATCGAACTGTGGCGCTGACCCATCCGAAGGATCGCACCGGAGAGGTCGCCGAAGACCTCGCGGTGGATTTCCTCCGGCTCCAGGGCTACACGATCCTCGCGAGGAACTACCGTTACGGGAAGGCGGAGATCGACATCATCGCCCGCTGGCGCGATGTCGTCGCCTTCGTCGAGGTCAAGCTCAGGGATGCCGCCACCGTGGGGGCATCGCCGTTCGAGGCCGTGGGACCGAAGAAGCGCGACCTGATGGTGAAAGCGGCGGTGCAGTACGCGGTCGCCCATTGCGAGGAAGGCGTGTCGCTGCGCTTCGACGTCATCGGACTGTCATGGCATCGCGAGGGAGGGAGGCTCGAGGTGACCCACCTCCCGAACGCGTTCGAAGCGGATACTCGGTACTTCTTCTGATCCCACTCGGGAGGGAGGTAGCAATGCTCAGGGTACTCACCACGCTCGCCTGTGTGTTCCTCGCCTGCACGGCAGGCAAGACCGTCACGAGGGTGGACGCAACCAACACGACGGACTTCTCCGAAGGGTGGAACGACACCGACAGCCGCGGGGTGGCCCAGACGATGATCCAGGACTGCCTCAACCGGCCCTGGATCGGCAGGCACACCGCCCAGACCGGGGGCAGACCCCCCGTGATCATCGTGGGCCCGGTGCGAAACAAGACGATGCAGCACATCGCCATCGATACCTTCGTGAAGGACATCGAGCGAGAGCTCATCAACAGCGGGCTGGTGCGGGTTGTTGCCAGCCAGGAGGAACGCGGGGAGATCCGTGGCGAGCGCGACGACCAGGCATACTGGGCGAGCGAAGAAACCGCCAAGCGCATGGGCCGCGAGCAGGGTGCGGACTACATGCTCACCGGCGTCATCAGCCAGATCGACGATGTGGGCGCGAGGGAGAAAGCCGTGTACTTCCAGACGGACATGACCCTCATCAACATCGAGACGAACGAGAAGGTGTGGTCCCAGACCCACAAGATCAAGAAGGTCGTCAGTCGCAGCCGCTACCGCCCGTGAGGCCCCCCGCCTGTTGAGCCGCCTTTGGGAGCAGACCCGCGAGGGAGCATGATGCGGTCGGTGACCCTGCGGCTTCCTCTCTTGTGTGCACTTTTCGCGGGCTGCGCGTCGTACGTCGATCGGATGGCCCCGGTGAGGGCGGACCTCAGGGCAGGGGACCCGGAGGCCGCCCTCCGACGACTCGAGCAACGCTTCTCCCCTTCGGACGATGACCTCGTCTACTTCCTCGAACGCGGGCTCCTCCTTCGCTACGCAGGCCGGTTCGACGAATCGAACGCCGTGTTCGAGCAGGCGGAGCGCCTTGCGGATGACCTCTACACGAAGAGCATCTCCCTGTCGCTCGCATCGCTCTTCACGAGCGACGTCGTCATTCCGTACGAAGGAGAGGATTTCGAGCGCGTCTTCATCAACTACTTCATGGCGCTCAACTATCTTGATCTCGGGTCATTCGAGAGTGCCTTGGTCGAGTGTCGTAAGGTCCAGAGGAAGCTTCAGTTCTACGAGGAACGTTTCGAAGGGTCGAACAAGAAGTACCGGACCGATCCCTTCGTCCACTACCTCATGGGGCTCATCCAGCGTGCCTCGGGCGAACTCAACGACGCCTACATCTCGTTCAGGAAGGCAGCGGAAGGGTTCCGCTCGGGTGCGCACTTCGGCCTCTCGTTCCCCCCGCCGCTCGCCGACGACCTCCTGACCGCCGCCACGGCCCTCTCGTTCGGTGACCACGTGGAGATGCTCAGGCGTGAGTACCCGGACGCGCGCGTGCGAGAGGGGTGCCCCGGGTGCGGGGAAGTGGTCGTGGTGGTGGAAGTGGGGTTTGTGCCGGCGAAGACGGAGGCAAGCCTCAGCGTGCCCATCCTCGAGAGCGAGAAGGGGGAGTGGGGTGTCGCGCTCGCGGTCAAGCTTCGCGATCGTGCGTACGAACGAAGGTCATGGCGTCGTGTGCACTACTGGCTTCGGCTCGCGCTCCCGGCGTACCCCCCCCGTCAGCCCCCACCCTGGGCTGGGGTGGAGGTGAACGAGGTTGAAGCGTTCCTCGTGGAGGACCTCGATGCCGTTGCCCGGGCGAGCCTCGACGACCGCATGGGCCGCGTGCTCCTCAAGGCGATCGCCCGTGCGCTCGCGAAGTACGGCCTCACGACCGGGACCGAGGACGCCGTTGCGAAGAAGCATGGGGAGGCTACGGGGGCGGCGATTGGCGCCCTCCTCAACCTCGCCTCCGTGGCGACGGAGCGGGCGGATCTCCGGGCTTGGCTCGGCCTCCCCCGTGAGATTTACGTCGTGCGCCTGGCTTTGCCCCCCGGACGCCACGACCTGTCCGTGCGCCTGCGCGGCCTCCGCGGAGGCAGCCTCGCGGAATCGACGGTCTCGGTGGAGGTGCGCCAAGGCTCCACGACCTTCGTCTCGCGCCGGTTCTTCACGTAACGGCGCCATTTGCTCCGCGACCTGCCAGCCCGTACCTTGTCCCTCGTGCGAATCCCTCACGAGGAGGACGCCATGCAGAGATCGACGGTCGTGGCAGTGCTCGGAGGTGGGAGGGGAACGCGACTCTTCCCGCTCACCAAGTTCCGGTGCAAACCTGCGGTACCCATCGGTGGCAAGTACCGCCTCGTCGACATCCCTCTGTCCAACTGTATCAACTCGGGTCTCCGCGAGATCTACGTGCTGACGCAGTTCAACTCTGTCTCCCTCACCCGCCACGTGAGCAGGACGTACAAGTTCGACTCGTTCACCCGAGGGTTCGTGGATATCCTTGCCGCCGAGCAGACGATGACCCACAGCGACTGGTTCCAGGGCACGGCGGATGCGGTCCGGAAGAACCTCGCGCGATTCCTCAGCGGCAAGCATGAGGACATCCTCATCCTCGCGGCAGATCACCTCTATCGGATGGACTTCCGGGAGATGCTCCACACCCACGTCTCCACCAACGCGGACGTGACCCTGTCGGTCATCCCCGTGGCCCCGGCCGATGCGAGCCGATTCGGCCTCATGCGCGTCGCGCCTGACGGACGGGTCCTCAGGTTCGTCGAGAAGCCGCCCGATCCCGATTCCCTCGAGGGCTTCGCGATCGAACGGGGGGGCGAGCGCGTGTTCCTCGCGTCGATGGGGATCTATGTGTTCCGCCTTCCGGTATTGCGCGAGCTCCTCGAGGGGCGCAAGGAGGAGGACTTCGGTCGGGAGGTCATTCCCATGGCGATGGAGAGCCACCGCGTGATGGCCCACACGTTCCGCGGGTACTGGGAGGACATCGGGACCATGGAAGCATTCCACCGCGCGAACCTCGGCCTCGCCCGGCTCGAACCGCAGTTCCGTCTCTACAGCGAGAACAACCCCCTGTTCTCCAGGCCGCGATTCCTCCCCGCCTCGGTGATCGACGGGTGTCTCATCCGGCGGTCCCTCATCGCCGATGGCTGCATCATCCTCGCCACGCGCATCGAGAACTCGGTCATCGGCATCAGGTCGAAGATTGGCATCGGCTGCGAGATCGAGAACAGCTACATCATGGGTGCCGACTACTTCGAGCTCCGGGAGCCGGATGGACCGCCCATCGACGCGAACGTCCCCCGCCTGGGGATCGGCGACGACTGCTACATCCGCAACGCCATCATCGACAAGAACGCACGGATCGGTCCTGGCTGCCGGATCGTGAACGAACGGGGGCTTAAGGAGTACGACGGAGAGGGCTACGCGATTCGCGATGGCCTCGTCGTCGTGGAGAAGAACGCGGTCATCCCCGAAGGCACGGTGATCTAGGCGCAAGGCGCGCGAAGGCCGTGGCGGCGGAAAGCCGTCACGGCCTTCGTGTGCAGTGCGGCGACGTTCAGCCGGCGCACCTCAGCAGGAGGCCGACGACCCGGTTGGAGTAGCCCCACTCGTTGTCGTACCACGCGAGCACCTTCACGAGGCGCCCAAGGACCATGGTCTGGGTCGCATCGAAGATGGAAGAGTGGGGGTTTCCGATGATGTCGCTCGAGACAATCTCCTCTTCGTTGTACTGGAGGATCCCCTTAAATCGAGGCTCTTCAGAGGCCTTCTTGACCGCCTCGTTCACCTCGGCCTTCGTGACTTCGCGGGCGAGCACGGCGGTGAGGTCGACGACCGAACCGTCCGGGTTCGGGGTACGGAGGGCGAGCCCATCCATCTTGCCGGCGAGCTCGGGCATGACCAACCCGATGGCCTTGGCGGCGCCGGTTGAGGTGGGCACGATGTTGAGCGCGGCGGCACGACCACGTAGGTGTTTCGACTTTGGGCCATCGAGGATGAGTTGGTCTTGCGTGTACGCGTGCACCGTGTTCATGAAGGCGGTCTCGATCGTAAACTCTCGGTGGAGCACGAAGGTGACCGGCGCGAGGGCGTTCGTCGTGCACGACGCGTTCGAGATGATCACGTGGCGGCTCAGGTCGAGCGTGTCGTCGTTGACTCCGAGCACGATGGTCACGTCGGGGTTCTTCGCGGGGGCCGTGATGATGACCCGACGTGCACCAGCGGTGAGGTGTTTGGAAGCCCCCTCTCGGTCGACGAACTTCCCGGTCGCCTCCACGACGACGTCCACCCCAAGGTCCTTCCAGGGCAAGGCCGCCGGATCGCGGACGGCCATCACGGGGATACGCCGACCGTTCACGACGAGGGCATCCCCTTCCGCGTGGCATTCACCCTCGAAGCGCCCGTGCACGGAGTCGTACTTGAGCGAGTAGGCGAGGTCGCCCGCGGCGAACAGGTCATTGATTCCCACGAACTCGAGTTCGGGCCTGGCGATGCCCGCGCGGAACACGAGACGGCCAATCCTCCCGAACCCGTTGATTCCAACTCTCAACGCCATGATCCGTGACCTCCTTCGCTTCTCCCCGCTGCCTCGTCCGCCTTGCGGGGAGGATCGAGTCATGGGCGCAGGGTGCGTGCGCCCGAACGCACACCCATGGCAAGGACTCGCAAGGTACGGCGCCTCCGGTCGGGGTTCAACCCTTGGGGCCGCGCAGGATCAGTCTCGGGGGCGCAGGGGGCCACTCACGGCTCCCACGAGGCCCCCGAGGAGGATCGCGAGGAGTTGGACCGAGTAGAGGCCCACGGCCCGCACCGTGAACCACCACCCCTCGTGGGAGCGCACGAATCGGTAGAACCGTGCGCTCGCGAGCACGGATGCGAGCGCGAGCAGCGGGGCCGCGACGGCGAACGGCCGCAGCCCGACCCCCAGGATTCCCGCGGCGAGGGCCGAAGCCAAGAGCAGGGCCGAGGCCTTCATCTCGCTGCTCGCCGATCCCGAGTCCCGAAGCAAGGATCCTTCCGCGAGGGCCACGCGCGTCCATGCCCGACTCTTCCAGAAGGCGTTGAAGACGCTGTGGGCGAGGGTGAAGTTGAAGATGTGCACGACCTGGATGGAGGGATCTACGACGAGTCGGTAGCCCTTCTGCCGAAGCGCATGGCAGAACAAGACGTCCTGGCAGCACCCGTTCGGCAGGATGCGCGACAGCCCTTCCGGGAATCCCCCCTCCTCGAGGAACGCGGTGCGCTCCATGGCGAGGCAGTGGGAGGCGATGTAGTCGGGATCCGGACGTCTCGTCTCGGAGTAGTGCACGTGGAGGGACTGCAGGCGCGAGGCGAACCGGTGGGCATCGTGGGGCCTCGTGGAGTAGGTGCCGCCCACGACCACCTTGCCCCGGTGCCGCGCGAGCCCCTCGAGGAGCCGCGGGATGGTATCCTCGCGCATGCAGCAGTCATGGTCCGTGAACAAAACCCACTGGCCCCTCGCCGCACGCGCCCCCGCGTTGCGGGCGACCGCGGCCCCCTGGGGAGTGTCGAACCGCACCACCCGGGCCCCGCGAGCCTCTGCGAGGGTGGCGGTGCCGTCGGTGGAGGCGTCGTCGACCACGATCACTTCCGTCTCCACGCCCCCAGAACGGGCGATGCTTTCGAGCACCATGGGGAGGAAAGGGGTCGCGTTGCGGGATGCGATCACGACGCTGAGGCGTGGCGAAGGGGCGCGGGGGGGGCCCTCGGTGCTCATGGGATGCTCCACTGCTGGTGGCGGTGAGGGCGGCAACTAGGGTTCACTCGCGGGGCGGCGCAACCTCAACGCGGGCCCCCGATCTAAAGCCGTGGGGGAGGCGGGGTTGCCCCTGTTCCCGGAGGAGCCTAAGTTGCGGTCTCGCACAGGCGGGAATCCCCCGCGCACCGATTCTCGTGAGGAGAGGCGAATGAACCGTATCGGAAAGGCCCTGGCGATCCTTGGGGGAGCCGGGGCGTGCGTGGCGTTCGTGGGAAGTGGGAAGGCCGGTTCCGGCGTGTACCAGGACCTCGAGCTCCTCGGCCAGAGCCTATCGATCGTGCGCGATGCGTACGTGGACCCCGTCGACGTGTCCGTGCTCGTCGACTACGCGGTCCGTTCCATGGTCGAATCCCTCGATCAGCACAGCACCTACCTCGATGCCGACGAGTTGGAGGTCGTGCGCGAGGAGGCGCAGGGCACCTTCGGGGGGATCGGGCTCGTGGTGGCGAGCAAGAACGGGTACGTGACCGTCGTGGCCCCGCTGGACGGATCACCGGCCGCCTTGGCCGGCATGAGACCGGGGGACACCATCCTGGAGATCAACGGTGAGACGACGCAGGGGATGAAGCTGCGCCGGGCCGTTGCGCTCCTCAGGGGGACACCGGGTACCGACGTGCGGCTCCTCGTGCGGAGGCGGGGTCTGGGCGAGCCGTTCAGCCTCATGCTCACCCGGGGGGTGATCACCGTGCCCAGCGTGGCCGCGAGTTTCGGCCTCCCGGCTCCCAGCGGGGCGCGGTATGGGTACCTGAGGGTCGCCACCTTCACGTCTCAGGCGACGCGCGAGGTGCGCGCTGCCCTCGAGCGCCTCCGGGGCGAGGGGTGCACCGGGTACATCGTGGACCTCAGGGCCAACCCCGGGGGGCTCCTCGAGGAAGCCGTGGGGGTGACCGACCTCTTCCTCCCCGAGGGCCTGCCGATCTGCGTCACGGTTCGACGCAAGGGGACCAGCCGCACCGAGTTTTCCAGCACCCAGCCCTGCCTCGTGGGCGATGCGCCGGTCGTGGTGCTGGTGGGGGAGGGGAGCGCCAGCGGTGCGGAGATCCTCGCTGCTGCGCTGATGGACAACCACCGCGGCGTCGTGATCGGCAGACAGACGTTCGGCAAGGGGACGGTCCAGGAGATCCGCGAGCTGGGGGATGGCTCCGCCGTGAAGCTCACCACCGCCCGGTGGTTCACGCCGAGCGGATTCTGTATCGATCGAGAGTTGGGGATGGTTGACGCGACACGGGTGCCCCCGTCCACGACTGCGCCCAAGGGCCTGCTGCCCAACCTCCTCGTGGATGAGACGCATCGCGCCTCCATCGAGCGACGCCTCGCCACCCTGCTCACGCCGAGCTGGCTCGACTCTCTCGCGGCCAGGCGACGCCCGCGCCAGCACGAGGATCCGGACGCGGAGTGGGTGATCACCGCGGCGGTTGCGAGGGTGGAGCATGCGTTCGAATCGCCCGACTCCGCGGCCGTGCTCGTCGAGGCGCTCCAGGCCCCTCGTGGCGTAGGCCGGATGCTCGTGGCCACGGAGCTGGCCCGTCGGTGGTGGGGGGAGGCAGAGGCGATGCGCTACGCAGCCTCGCGCGACACGGTCGTGACCGTGGCGATCTCGGTGCTGGAGGATCCCTCGTGGTACAGGTCGCTCATGGCCGTGCGCGCGACGGCCACGCCGGACTCCTTGCCACCCTCGGAGGAGGTGGACGATGAGTGAGGGGAGCCACTCCCTCGGCCGAGTCCTCGCGGTCGACTACGGGCGAAGGCACGCCGGAATTGCGATCTCCGACCCAGATCGGGTGATCGCGCGCCCGATGGCGGTCATCGATTTCCCTACCCCCGAGCGCGGTGTCAGCCTCGTCGCGGAGCTCGCCTCGGCGTGGCAGGTACGCGACGTCGTGGTCGGTCTCCCCCGGAAGATGGATGGTTCCGAGGGGGAGATGGCGCACGAAGTGCGTGCGTGGGCCACGAGGCTCGCGGAGGCCACCGGGATCCCAGTCCACCTCGTGGACGAGCGGCTCACGACCGTCGAGGCCGAACGGATCGTCCCCTCCCGCAGGGGGCGCCGCAAGAGGAACGACGACGTGGCGGCCGCGATCCTCCTCCGCGTCTTCATGGACTATCTCCGGTGAGGCTCGTCGGCGCGCTCTCGGTGGCACTCCTCGTCGTGGGGATCGTCGCCACGCTGAGCTGGAGGATGATGCACGCTCCCGCCGGTGCCGAGCGGTGGGTGAGGTTCACCGTGCCAGAGGGGGTCTCGCTCGGTCGGACCGCGGCGATGCTCGCCGACAGCGGGCTCCTCCGCCACCCGCTCCTCTTCACCGCGTGGGGGAGGCTGAAGTGCCAGGACCGGAACCTCCAGGCGGGCGACTACCTCTTCAGCGCCTCGATGACCCCGGTGGAGATCTTGCGGCACTTGGTCCGCGGCCAAGTGGTCTCGTGTTCCGTCACGTTCCCCGAGGGGGTGACCCTGCTCGACATCGCCTCGGCCCTGCGTGCGAGCGTGGGAGTCGATTCGGCGGAGTTCGTGCGGTTCTGCTACAGCGATTCGTTCATCGCCTCGCTCGGACTCTCCGCACCGTCCCTCGAAGGCTACCTCTTCCCCGACACCTACGCGTTCACCCACGGGGCCAGGGCGGATCGTGTCGCCTCGGTGATGGTGGGGAGGCTTCGTGCGGTCCTCAACGGCATCGACTGGGACGAGGAACTGACCGGGCTCTCGCTCCACGAGATCCTCACCCTCGCATCCATCGTGGAGAAGGAGACGGCCAGGGCGTCCGAGCGGCCCATGGTCGCCGCGGTGTACCTCAACCGTCTGGCCATCGGCATGAAGCTCGACGCGGACCCCACCGTTGCCTACGGCCTGGGCAAGCCCGGCAAGCCGCCCTCTACGGAGGACCTGCGTGTCCCCACCCCCTACAATACCTACCTCCAGGCCGGGCTGCCTCCGGGCCCCATCTGCTCGCCAGGGCTCGGCTCGATCATGGCGGTGCTCCACCCCGACCGCTCGTGCAAGGCGCTCTTCTTCGTCGCGCGGGGGGACGGGACGCACGAGTTCAGCGAGACGTTCTCGGACCACCTCGCCGCGATCCAGACGTACCGCAGGGGCAGGTCGTCAGCCCCTTGACGCAGGAACGCGAGGAAGTACCTTCACGCCTCCGAGTTTTTCTCGTCATGCCGGGGTAGCTCAGACGGTAGAGCAGCGGACTGAAAATCCGTGTGTCGGCGGTTCAATTCCGTCCCCCGGCACCAGGGGTGCCCCTCGAGCGAGAGGAGTACCACCGCACGAGCGTGGCCCACTCCTCACCGGACAGGACCCCGAGGGCCCTGAGAACGATTAGGTACACGACCAGCCCAAGGATGCTCGCCCCGGCGAGCAGGACCCACCCCCGGAGGAGCGTCGCCAGGCCCCCCATGACCGACGCCTGGAGGAAGGCCGCGCCGACGCACCTCACCAGCGAACCCCACGGGAGCGTGAGGCGGGAGCGTCTCGTCACGTAGGTGACCAAGACCACGACGGACAACACCTGGGTGGTGCTGTTTGCCACGGCGGCCCCCACGACGCACCACCGCGGCACGAGGACCCACGCGAGGACCAGGTTGAGGACCGCGCCGGCACCGGCGAGGCGGACGTTGAAGTCCTGCCAGCCGGCCGCATAGAGGAGGTAGGCGGTGGCACGCGCTACGATGATGATCGGGGCGGCCGCGCAGAGGATGCGCACGACCGTGGCGGACTGGCGGTACGCGTCGCCGTACACGAGCGTGACGAGCAGAGGCGCCTGGACGGCGAGGGTGACCGCCATGCCGAGCGTGAGGGCGAACAGGAGCCGGACGCTCCGGTGGTAGAGCCACCCAGTCCGGTCACGCTCCCCTCGGCCCTCCGTCCCCGCCATCACGGGGAAGAGGATGTCGGCGAGCTTCTCGGGCACGACGCGCATGGCGGTCCCGACGATCTGGTAGGCGATGTCGTAGAAGGCGATCGCCTCCGGTTGGCAGAAGATCCCGAGGAACAGGAGCTCAGAGCGCTGCCACACCACCGCATCGAAGAGGAAGATGAGGGACAGACTCCTCGTGTAGCGGTTCATCTCGGTCATCGCGTGGCCTTCTAACGGCCGAGGGGGTGGGAGGCGTCGGGTGAGAATCCTCCGGTACCAGGCGACACGGACGAGGGCGAGGGCGACCTTGAGCACCAAGAGTTCCGTGACACGTCCCCCGAGCGCGAGCGCCACGACCGCTGCGGCCACCGAGGCCGGTACGAGGGCGAGGTTGACCTTCAGGAGGACCTCGTAGGCGAGCTGCCCTTCGAGGGACGACTCGTAGGCGAGGGTGAGGCTGTCGGGCAGGATCGCGAGCGAGGCGAGGAGGATCATGCCACCGTGCGTGTGCGCCACGTGCGTGCCCAAGGGGCCCGCGAGGAGCCAGCACATGACGGTGAGGGCGGATCCGAGGATGAGCTCGCGCCGCACGACGTGGCCGATAACCGCGTGCGCGCCGGCGGGGTCCCCCTCCGCGTCGCGCCGGGCCACGAACCGCACGAGGGTGTTCGGGAACCCGAGGCTCACGAGCTGCACGGCGACTTGGACGAGGTAGAGGAGGACGGAGTACACCCCCTGGAGGTGGGGCCCAAGGGCCCGCGCCACGAGCACCGAGAGGATGATGGAGCGTGCCACCACGAGGGCGGTGTTGAGGACGTTGCACACCCCCTTGCGCGCGAGGGAGTGGCCGAGAGGGGGGCCTTGGCCCGGGAGGTCAGGCACGGGCCCTAGTCGAAGGTCTTGCGGAGCGTCACGGTGGTACCTCCGCCGGGCCGTGGCGTCACCTCGACCGAGTCGACGAATGCCCGCATGAGGAAGAGACCCCGGCCGCACGACTTGAGGATGTTCTCCCCCACGGTCGGATCCCCCACACGCGCGGGGTCGAACCCTTCGCCGCGGTCGCTCACCTGCACCACGAGGGAGGTCTCGTCCAGCCTAAACTCCAGCGACACGAAGAGCGAAGGGTCCAACCGATTCCCATGACGCATCGCGTTGTTCACGGCTTCGAGCACCGCGTTCCCCATCGCCTCCGCCGCGTCCTGGGGCACCCCGATGGCCCGGGGGATCAGCGTGCCGAGGGAGTGGGCGAGCTCGAGGAGCGAGAGATCGCTGGGCAGTTCGATCGAGATCGGGCGAGACACCCGTCTCACTTCGCGCGCAGGAACAACACGATGACGTCGTCGCACGGGGGCCCTGCCGCGGCGAGACGGTCTTCGATCGCCCGCGCGAGCTCAGCGCACGTCGCGCCGGGGGACGCGAGCACGATCCGCTCCACGTCCTCAAGGGTGAAAGGCGCCTCGCTCCCTTCCCGCAGGGCGGTCAGACCGTCGGAGTGGAAGATGAGGAGGTCTTTCGTCACGAGCTGGACGGTGGCGACCTCGTACGTCCGCTTGCCGTCGACCGGCCCGGTCGAGAGCGGATCACCTTGGGGTACCACGCGTTCGAGCCTCCCCGCGAGAGCACGATACAGGAGCACGGGCCTGTGCCCGGCATCGACGAGGGAGAAGCTCTTGGAACGCCCATCCAAGACGCCAGCCTGGAACGCCACCGTGGCACCAGGGCCGCTCCAGACCGTGGCGATCACCCGTTCGATCTCGGCCGGGACTGCCCCCAGGTTCTTCCCGTCGCTGAGGGAGGCGACGGCGGCCGTCGCGACGATCGACGCCTGCACCGCCCCCTGGACCCCGCCTGCGGGGACCTCCGCGAGCACGATCCCGAGCCGGTCTCTCCCGATCGGGAGGATGCGACACAGGTCCGCTGCAGGAGGCTGGGCGCGCAGGGCGAGGCAGGCCACCTCGAACCCACGTGCCTCCGCGGGGCCGATGACACAGAGGCTCGATTGCAGCTCGCGGGCGACCTCGAGGGCGTAGGCGTGACGGGCTTCGTCCTTGAGGCGCGCGACGTAGGCCGGTTCCCCCTGTCCTAGCCCCGGCGAAGGGGCCTGCGCGCGTCGACCGAGGGCCATCGGCACCACGGCCAAACCCGCGATGAGGGCCGCGAGGCTCGTGAGCACGCCGAGCGTGGACGTCGCGAGCCCAGGGAGGGTGAGTACCCCGAGCACGTAGGCGCCCATCGCGTAGGAGGCGGCGGGACGGCCGAAGTGGGAGGAGGCCACGCCGGAAACCAAGGCCGCGATCACCGAGAGGGGAAGCGTCCACCACCAAGGGCCAGGGAGAACGCCCTCGACCACGGTACCGGCGGCAAGGGCCACGGTTCCCCCGCGCACCAGGGCGGGGCGCGTCGCGAAGACTTCATCCACCACGGGGCGCAGCCCACGTTCCACCGCAAGACCCAGGGACCACGCGAGGAGCACGGCGCTGACGAACGGGAGTCCCGTGAGCCTCGCACCCGAGAGGCCTTCAGACCAGGCGTGCGGGAGGGCGAGGGTCAAGGACGCCAGGCCGATCGACGCGCACACGAGCACCCACCACACCCCAAGCCCCTGGCGGGGGGGACGGGACGTCCCGCTCGCCTCGAGGAACGCACCCACCAGAACCGCCGCCCCCATGGCGGCCGCGCTGGCGATCGCCATGGCCACAGGGCCGTGGCCCGTGCCCCGACACGCGGCGAGGACGAGGAACCCCACGAGGGAGGCCCCCGCCACGCCCGCGCCCAGAACCGGCGCATCGCCAGCCCTCGCTCGGCCCGCCTTCACCGCGCGGGCGATGGCACGCCCCGATGAGGCGATGGTCCCCACCATGACCAAGAGGCCGATCGTGGGGAGGGGAGACGACCGACGCGGGGAGGGCAGAGGCGTCTGGGAACGAACCTCGAGGGGCCCCGCGCTCGTGGGGGGCACGGAGAGCCTCAGGGCGACCCCGTCCGGGCGAACGATGGTGGCCCCAGGCGGACTCCCTGTGGAGTCGGGGATGAGGCGGCCGAAGGTCTGCGGCAGCGACAGGGCGAGGTTCTGGAGCCAGTCAGAGACGCGGCTGGAGGGGAGGTCGACCTCGAGGATCGAGGGTGCCTGTCGCAAACCCACGAGGTGGCCGTCTGGTTCGAGCGCCACCGTGACGGATCTGGCGTGGCCACGCCAGGAGGAGATCCACGCCGCGCCCCCCTTCCCCCAGGTCAGGGTGGGGAGCGGAACCCTGTCTACCCGTTCCCCGAAGGTGTGGGCGACCTCAAGGATCCTCCTCCGCGCCTCGAGGGGCCCCTGGCCCCAACCCGCCGAGGCGCGGGGAAACCACACCGCCCCTGCGCCCACGGCCACCCCGAGCCCGACCGTGGCGACGATGAGACGCAGTCTTCGTTCACCCCTCGGGAGGTTCACGCCTGGCTCACCCAGGAGGGAGGCTAGGATTCGAAGCTGGCGATCGCCTGGTGCTCGTCGTCCCAGTCCTCGAGCACGGTGATGAGCTGCGTGATGACGAGGAGGTTGTGGATCTTCTTCGTGAGGTGTAGGAGTTTGAGATCCCCGGAGACCTTCTTCAGGGAGGTGTAGGCCGAGATGAGGGTCCCCAGGCCGGTCGAATCGATCCACGTCACCCCGCCCAGGTCGACCAGCACGCGCGTCTTCCCCTCGGCAATGAGGTTCTTGACGGTCTCGCGGAACTCGATGGCCTCCGGACCACCGATGAGCTTCCCCTTGAGGGTCAGGATCACGACGCTGTCCACATCGCGACTGGAGATCTTGAGCATTGGAGGCTCCGGGCTAGAGGGGGACCTGAATCCTCAACGCGACGTAGGGCAGTGTATAGGACTGGCCTCCACGCGTCAAGGGTTGCAGACCGTGGTCGCGGGCCTCATTATGTGACCATGCACCGCCTCATCGACCTCCTCCGCAGGTTGCGCGGTCCCGATGGGTGCCCATGGGATCGCGCCCAAACGAGCCAGTCCCTCGCTCCTTTCCTCCTCGAGGAGACGTACGAACTCCTCGAGGCGATCTCCCGCGCGGACGACGCGGGCATTCGCGAGGAACTCGGGGACCTCCTGCTCCACGTCGCGTTCCAGGCCGAGCTCGCCCGAGAGCGGGGCGCCTTCACCTTCGACGACGTCGTGCGCCACATCGTGGACAAGCTCTCTGCCCGTCATGCCCACCTCCTGGGGGGAGTTGGGGAAGCGGCCGAGACGTGGGAGACGCGCAAGGCGAGGCAGCGAGGCTCCAGCTCGATCCTCGACGGGGTGACGAAGGCCTTGCCAGCCCTCAGCCGTGCCTGGCGGTGTCAGCAGCGGGCCGCGGAGGTCGGGTTCGAGTGGCCGACCGTGCAGGCGCACTGGGCGAAGGTGATGGAGGAAGTCGGGGAGCTGGAGGCAGCGGTGCGCCACGGTCGGCAGGAGGAGATCGCCACCGAACTCGGGCACACGCTCTTCGTCCTCGTGGGCCTTGGTAGACACGTGGGCTTGGTGGCCGAGGATGTGCTCCACGAGGCGGTGACCACGTTCACCGAGCGGTTCGCCGCCATGGAGCACCTCCTCGCCGAGCGGGGCATCGCACTCAAAGAGGCAGGGCTTGAGGTGCTCATGGACGCGTGGGACGAGGTGAAGCGTCGCGGACGGGAGGGAGGGGACAATACGAAGGATCGGCCTTCCACCGAAGGTAGTCCCGAAGGATCGCCTCGTGATCGAACACGAGCGGGGACGGCCACGGGGGGGTGAACACCCCTGCCTCCGCCGCGTCCGACCCTGCCCGAGGTGGCCCGGGAGCATGGGCGATGAACACGGTGCTGATCGTGTGGTGCCGAGGGTCCCGATGAGGTGCAGAGTAGGTGTAGAGCTGGCGCACGAGCGTCACGTGGAGGCCGGTCTCCTCGAAGGCTTCTCGGACCGCGGCTTCCTCGAGCGATTCCCCGTAGTCCACGTACCCACCCGGAATGGCCCAGCCCTCGGGTGGGTTTGCCCTGCGGATGAGCACGATGCCTCCCGGCACCTCGATGATGATGTCTACGGTAGGGATGGGATTGCGGTACGGTGCCATGGTTCCTCCGTTGGGCGGATGAACCAGCACTTGACCCCACCTCGCCGCAAGGGTTTCCTTGGTCGCTCGCGGTGATGTAGCCTTCGGAGGGGAACGGCGGATGCGACTCGATACTCTCCTCCTGCTCCTGGGCCTCCTGCACGCACGCGTCGGGGGAACCACGGTGGAGGTCCTCAGGCCACGTGGCGGCGATCCCGCACCGTCCCCGAATCCCCCGATCGTGGACCTGATCGCCGGTGCGGTGGTGGACGAGTCGGCACTCGTCGTCACGCTCGACGGGCTCACGGCGGCACGGATCCCCGAGGCCGATGGGATCGACAACGACCTCGACGGGATGGTGGACGAACCCGGGGAGCGGGAGGCCTCGTGGCCCGACGGAAGCACGACCCGGTTCGTCATCCGCTGGCCGTACGCGGTGAGCGCCGACGATCCCGCCACCGCGGAGAACGAGGGGATCCACCTCCTCCACCTCCGTCTCTGCTTGCCCACGGGGCCGTGGGAACAGGACATCAGGTTCATGGTGGGCACCCAGGGAGGGGTCGACAGCCTCGTGGCGTGGCCGAGTCCGTTCGATCCCCACGAGGAGGGGCTGAGGGTCGGGTACCGCGTCCGGAGTGCGGGGCTCGTGAGGGTCCGTGTCCACGACTTTCAAGGGCGCGTCGTCCGCACGCTGTGCGAGTGGGCACCGTGCGAGGCAGGCTGGCATCGTCAGGCCGCCGTGTGGGACGGCAGGGACGAGGCGGGACGGAAGGTGGGGAACGGACCCTACTACGTGAAGGTCGAGTTCGACAACGGCAGCTGGATCGAAGACACGGTGGTGCCATGCCTCGTTGCGCACTGATCCTCGCCATGGCGAGCCTCGCGTGGGCAGGGTCGGTGGACCCGCCCGCGGAGAATCACCTGTTCGGCGCACGGGCGCAGGGGACCGGCGGGGCGGCCCTCGTCGGTGCCCGGGGGTTCGATGCCGCGTTCGTGAACCCCGCGGGGGTCCTCGGTGCGGGCTCCCAGGTCGGAGGCGGGGTCCTCTCCCTCGACTACGGGCGGCGACTCGGCTGGGCGGGCGCCGTGGTCGAGAGGGGACCCTGGGCCTACGTCCTCACATGGGCCCTCGCGTCCGCGGGGGACCTTCCCCTCGTGGACGAGGAGGGCCTCCCTCAGGGCACCACGTCCTGGCAACGCCACCGCGTGGGGCTGGGTCTCGCGCGGTCGCTCGACTTCCTCACGCGCGTGGGAGGGGGCGTCTGGTTCCTCCACACCTCCTCGGACGAGACGAGCTCGGAAGGCGTGGGCGTGGATGTCGGCCTGACACGGGGGATCCTGCCACCCCTGCTCGCGGTGGGAGCCACCGTGCACGACGCCCTCTCGGTGGTGCGCTTTCGTGGTGGCGCCCATGGCCGTGAGCGCGTCGCGCCTCGGCTGAGCGCCGGCCTGAAGATCGGCCTGGCCGAGGGGAGGATCGAGTGTGAGTGGAATCTCTACCGGCGTGCCGGGTGGAGGCGCTGGCGGGCGCTCACCGGCTGCCACGTGGTCGTGACCGACGGGCTTTGTGCCCGCATCGGATTCGGGGGAGGCGGCCTCTCGGCCGGCTTCGGGGTCTCTCACAAGAAGATGGGGCTCGGCTTCGCCATGATTCCCGACGAGTTGGGGAGCTCGGGCCACGGCGTGGAGGCGATATGGACGAGATGAGAAGGGCGATCGTCATCGTGCTTGACGGCGTAGGCATCGGCGCACTCCCCGACGCGGCTGCGTACGGGGACGAGGGTTCAGACACGTTGGGCAACGTGGCGCGCTCGATCCGCGGGCTGGCCTTGCCCTACCTCCAGCGCTGGGGTCTGGGCCTTGTGAGCACCATCCAAGGCGTCGAGCCTGTCGAGGCGCCGGCGGCTAGCCACGGGAAGATGGCCGAGAAGAGCCCAGGGAAGGACAGCACCTCCGGGCATTGGGAGCTCATGGGGTGCCCCCTCGACGCCCCGTTTCCCACCTTCCCGGACGGGTTCCCCCCGGAGGTGACCGGGATCGTCGCCGAGGTCGCGGGCAGCCCGCCACTGGGCAACGTCGTGGCCTCTGGCACCGAGATCATCGAGGAGCTGGGACCCGAGCACCTGCGTACCGGGAGGCCGATCCTCTACACGTCGGCCGACAGCGTGCTCCAGATCGCGGTCCACACGAAGGTCTGGCCCGTGGAGAAGCTCCACGCCGTGTGCGCGGCGATCAGGCAACGCCTCGCGCCCCCCTACCAGGTGGCGCGGGTGATCGCACGCCCGTTCTTCGGTGAGCCAGGGCATTTCGTGCGCACGCATGAGCGCAAGGACTTCACCGTTCCCCCTCCCCGGCCGACGATCCTCGACCTCGTGAGCGAGAGTGGCGCCCCCGTGGTCGGCGTGGGGAAGATCAGCGACCTGTTCGCGGGCCGCGGGCTCACCATGTCTCGGCCCGCGAAAGGACTGGACATCTCCCTCGAGGAGATCATCGATGTGCTCGGAACTACCGAGCGTGGCTTGATCCTCGCGAACCTTGGCGAGTTCGACACGCTCTGGGGCCACAGGAACGACGTCGCGGGCTTCGCCCAGGGCTTGGCCCAGTTCGACGCCTGGATCCCCGAGTTCGAACGCTGCCTCCGGCCAGGGGTGGACCTCGCGGTGATCACCGCGGACCACGGGTGCGACCCCACGACGCCATCGACGGATCACTCGAGGGAGTACGTGCCGCTCCTCGTGTGGAACGGCCTGGGGGGGGTCTCCCTCGGTCTGCGGTCCTCCTTCGCGGACGTGGGGGCAACGATCCTTGAGTTCCTCGGGGTGAACGCCGAGGTGCCGGGCACAAGCTTCCTCAAGGAGCTTCCCACGCCGGAGCCTCGCGAGGAAACCGTCGCGGTCGAGCCCCCCCCTCAGGAGGCTCCCACGCCTCCGGTCCAAGAGGAGGAAGGGGAGCCGGAGACGACGGCGGAGGCCGAGCCTTCCCCGACGATCCCTCACGGTGACGAGATCGCGCAGCTGGTGAAGGAGATCCAGGAAGAGCTCCCCTTCACGGGCAACCTGTTCCACACCGTGCTCCACCAGGAGGGCCAGATCGGGGCGGACGTGCTCACGGCCCTGCGGACGAGGGAGCAGGAAGAGCTCAGGTTCATCGGGGCGCTCCTCGTGGAGGAGGGGGTGCTCACGCACGACGCCCTCACCGAACTCCTCAACCTCGCCCTCGCGCGATGGCTCGATCATGCCGGGCTGTTGATGGGGAAGGTGAGGGAAGTGTTCGAAAACCGGAACAGGCAGTCTTTTTGGGGCGAGACGCTCCTCGACGAGGGGTTGCTCTCAGAGGAACAGCTCGCGGCGTTCTACGTCCGCGCCTGCGGTATCCCGTACATCCAGCTGTCAGGCTACCGGGTCCCGAGAGAGGCGGCCGAGGCCTTGCCCCGCGAGGCGGCGGTGGTCATGGGCGTGCTCCCGATCTCGAAAGAAGAGGGGAGGATGACCGTGGCGACGTCACGGCCCGCCGACTCGAGGCTCATCGAGGAGGTGGCTGTCCTCACCGGGTGTCAGGTGCGGACCGTGCTCGCCATGCGGGAGCAGCTCTTGGATGCCTTGGGGTCCGTCTACGTGCACCCGCGCGAGGAGCCCGCCCCGGAAGAACCACCCCCTCCTGCCCCTGCTCCCACCC